>Ga0326761_1000016_pt1 | contig 49168 bp, 56 predicted proteins | sample GCREP_P_FD_207739 | JGI IMG/M metagenome (GOLD analysis project Ga0326761, IMG submission 207739) | Hot spring water microbial communities from Geyser Creek Basin, Yellowstone National Park, WY, United States - GCR.EP_P | ecosystem: Environmental > Aquatic > Thermal springs > Unclassified... | reverse complement strand
TGGAAGAGGTATGTCCCGCCACATAGACCTCGCCCGTTGTGGGATGAATGGCAAGGGCTCTGCCATACTCGATACCTCTTCCACCCAGGTAGGTGGATTTGAGAATTTGGGTAAGGTCTGCACTCAGCCTTGCCACAAAGGCGTCAGTGGAGCCGCCACCATAGGTTTCCTGCGCCCCGCCAGAAGTTTCAGGAAAGTTGTTGGACTCTGTCCGTCCCGCCACATAAACCTCGCCCGTTTTGGGATGAATGGCAAGGGCGTTGGCATAATCGCCCCTGCTTCCACCCAGGTATGTGGCTTGGAGGATTTGGGTAAGGTCTTTGTTCAGCCTTGCCACAAAGGCGTCCAGATCTGTTCTGCTTGAATCCCTACCAGAAGTGCCAGGAAAGTCGCTGGAAGAGGTATGTCCCGCCACATAGACCTCGCCCGTTGTGGGATGAATGGCAAGGGCGTAGACAATATCGCTACCGTTTCCTCCCAAGTAGGTAGACTGGAGGATTGGGTCTATCACAATAGGCAAGCTTGGGTCTGCTTTGGCAACCTCAAAGCTGTAGCGGTTCTTGCCAAGTAGCTTGTATGAAACTTCCACTGGAAGTTTTTTGCCATCCTTTTCCTGCCATGCTATGGGCTTGGAAAGCTTTAACTCTCCCAAACCAGTTTGGATGATTATCTCTCCATCCTTGGAAAGCTTCAAACCTTTAGCACCGCCAACCTCCACCACAATCTTAGAAGGGTCTGCACCGGGCTTGACGTAGAAAAGCTTTTCCACCGTCTTTTGGGTGGCCTTTAGCTTTACCTCCACTCCAGACCATACTTCACCCAAAGAGACATACCTGTAGGTGGGAAGATTAGACCTGTGCTTGGAAGGGTCGTTGCCTATAAAGTAGCTTACCTTGGTGGGCAGTTCCTCTTCTGGCGTTATGGCTTTGACTTTTCCACCCACCCAGCGTTCAGAGATTACCTAGCTTTCTTTCCCTTTGACTGCCACGTGCAATAGCTGACCGTCTTTGGTTATCCACGTGGTTCCAAAGTATCCTGGGGCGGAAAAGAGTACCCTTTCATCCCACTGTCCTTCGTTTTTGACCCATCCACGTTCTAAAGTGGCGAGCTTTGCAGAAATAGCCTCCTTAGAAGGCATTGAAGGAGTGGTTGAAGGTTCTGCCTTTGTTAGGCTTTTTGAGGCGGTTGATTGGCTACTTGCAAGCCAAACTAAAGACAGTAAGCTGGCAATAAGCAAGAGTGCTAAAAACACTCTTTTTCTTATGGCTAAACCTCCTTGGTATTAATCCTAAGAAGATGTCAACTTTTGGCATCCATAGACTGGGGTGGTTGATGGTTAGGACCTGAAGCAGTTCTGATAAGCTTAGAAATATGAAGGCAAGACAAGTAATAGAAGAAATACTAAGCAAAGCTTTTAAGCGACATAGGTTTCCCGTAAGCCTAAAAGCAGAAGCTGTGCTCCTCTACTTTAAGGGACTTTCTCTAAGAGCAGTAAGGGAGTTCCTACTTCACAAGGGTTATTAGGGAAAGCTCTTCAGGCAATATATACGATTGCTATTTGGGTCTATGTGGATGAGACAAAGATAAAAGCAAGGGATGGGACTTACTACCTGTGGCTTGCGGTGGACGAGAAAGGTTCGCCTGTGTTTGTGCATCTTTCAGGAAGGAGGGACTCTTGGACAGCTAAGTTGGTTCTTCACAACACAAAGGCAAAGGGATGCACCACTGACAAGGGACCTTGGTATGTGAGTGCGGTCAAAGGGCTTGCAATGGAATGGCTACATGAGACTTTTGGGAAGAGGAATGAGGTTTCCTTGGAATGCTAAAAGTATGAAACCGTCTATAGATGGTTAGCCTCCTTTATTGTCATTTATACGATCATGAACCTGAAAAGTTGACATCCTCAATCCTAATAATTAATCCTAATGGTGTATTGTTAAGTTTTTGTTAAGAGGAGATCAACTATTACCCCTGAGGCTGTTCTAAAATAACAAAAATAAGTAAGTTGCAAGCATCCAGAAGTAGCTTACAAGAGTGTGAAGCTTTTTTAGGGGCAACTTACTTTCTCAGGAATAAAACACGATATAAATCATAGCATTGCCCTATACCTTAGGGTGGGGAATTACCATCGTTTTAATCCCTTTCCTCCCTGCCAAGAATTTCTCATCGGAGGTGTGTTTAAAATTATATCATGCTTGAAAAACTTGTTCAGAAAAACAACAGCAAACTTTTACTTGTAGTCCTTGATGGGGTTGGTGGGCTTCCCGTAAAGGATGGCAAAACGGAGCTTGAGCTTGCCCACACGCCGAACCTTGATAGCTTGGCAAAGGAGAGTGCCCTTGGTCTTCATATCCCGGTGGATTATGGCATCACGCCCGGCAGTGGTCCCGGACACTTGGGCATTTTTGGCTACGACCCCCTTGAGTATCAGATAGGAAGGGGGATCCTTGAAGCCCTTGGGCTTGGCATTGAGGTAAAGGACACAGACATCGCCATAAGAGGAAACTACGCAACGGTAGAGTATGTAGATGGTAAGCCCATAGTGAAGGACAGGAGGGCGGGCAGGATTGCCACGGAAGAAAACAGGAGAATAACCCAAAGGATCAAGGAAAACATAAAGGAAATAGACGGGGTTGAAGTGATCATTGAACCGGGAATGGAGCACAGGTTTGCGCTGGTGCTAAGGTTTCCCCATCCACTGCCCGAAGGTTCAGACCAGATAAAAGACACTGACCCCCAAAAGGAGGGAAGAGAGCCCCTAAAACCCATAGCCCTGAATGCCAACGCCCAAAGGGTGGCTGAGGTAGTAGAGAGGTTTGTAGATAAAGTGGGCGAGCTTTTAAAGGATGAGCCAGAGGCAAACTATGTGCTTTTGAGGGGCTTTTCCCAAAAGCCAAAGATGAAGAGCTTTGAGGAGAGGTTTGGGCTGAAAGCCTGCGCCATTGCGGTCTATCCTATGTACAGGGGGCTCGCCAGCTTGGTGGGGATGGATGTTATAAACTTTGAAGGTTCTTCCATAGAGGATGAAATAGAAACCTTGAGAAGCCTTTGGAACGATTATGACTTTTTCTTCTTGCACATAAAAAAGACAGACTCTTACGGCGAAGACGGAAACTGGGAAGGAAAGGTCAAGGTCATAGAAGAGTTTGACAAAAACCTTCCAAAGATCCTTGAGCTAAAGCCGAGCGTTCTGGTGATCACAGGAGACCACTCCACGCCCTCTGTGCTCAAAGGACACTCTTGGCATCCTGTTCCGGTGCTTTTGAAGTCCGACTATGTGCTTGGAGGAACTTCCCAAAGATTTACCGAGAGGGAGTGCCTGAAGGGAGAGCTCGGCATATTCCCAGCTAAGAAGTTAATCAACCTTATGCTGGCCCACTCCTTGCGCCTTGCTAAGTACGGAGCTTAAAAAAGAAGTCAAAATATAGGCAAAGATGCTTGCGAAAAGCCCTGCAAGGAGGGAAAACTCATACTCAAAGCCATAGTTCAAAACCGCCCAGACAAGAAAGCCTGAAACCATGCTAACCACTGCGGAGTGTTGATTAGAACCCTTGAAGTAAAGCCCCGCCACCAAGGGAACAAACAAGGACACCAAGCTCAGGGCGGAAGAATCTCCCACCAAGTGAAAAATGGACTCTCCACTGAGGGCAAAGAGAAGGGAAACAAAGCTTATCAGAATCACAGAAAACCTGGTGAGCCAAAGAAAGCCCCTGTCGGAGAGATTTTTAAACATCGGTCTCAGAAGGTTTTCACTTAGGATTGCGGAAGGTGCAAGAATGGCAGAACTGGACGTGCTCATTATGGCAGAGAGCAGTGCCCCAAAGAATAGAACCTTTGTAAGGGTAGATGTATGCTCCATAATCAGCGTAGGAAGCATCAGTTGGGCGTCAAGCTTCAAAAGCTCTGGGTATTTCACCCTTGCAAAGACCGCAAGGATAAGAGGGATAAAGGCAACGGTCAGATACATAAAGCCCGCAGTGATGGAAGAATAGACTGCCACCCTTTCTGAACGAGAGGACATAACCCTTTGGAAGACATCCTGCTGGGGTATGGAACCAAGTCCTATGGTAATAAGGGCGGTGATAAAGAGAAGGAACTCTTGAAGGTTTAAAGATGGAAAGAACTTGTAAAACTCTGGCGGTTGGGAAGCTAAGACTTGAGGAATCTGACTAAAGCCTTGGGAAACTTCATAGAGGGCAAACAAAAGTCCCACTATGATCATTATGGTTTGGATAAAATCCGTAAGAGAGACTGCCCACATGCCACCCAAAAAGGTATAAAAGACCACCACCAAAGAACCTATAACAGTTCCAAGCTTTACGCTAACACCAGTAGTTATGTTTAGGATCAAGCCTATGGCAAGCATCTGGGCACCGATCCAACCAAAATAAGACGCTATGAGTAAAAGGCTCGCCACAATCTCTGCCTTTCTACCGTAAAACCTTCTGTAAAAATCCCCAAAGGTCAAGAGGTTAAGTCTGTACAGAGGCTTTGCAAAGAATAAACCCACCAATATCAGACAGAGGGCTGCACCAAAGGGGTCCTCTATCACTCCCCAGAGTCCTTCCTTTGCCATCTGAGAGGATGCCCCCAAAACTGTTTCTGCACCGAACCAGGTGGCAAAGGCAACAAAGGTAGCCATAAAGAAGGGAAGATTTCTCCCTGCCAAAAGGTAATCCTTTGAGTTCTTCACAAAAGTGCTCGCATATACCCCTAAGGCTATGGTGAGAAGTATGTAAAGAACTATAGAAAGAAGAAGCATCTCAGTCTAGCTTACCCAAAAATGCCAGCAGGGCTGTTATGGTGGCTGGTGTGATGCCGTCTATCCTGCTGGCTTGTCCCACCGTCAGCGGTCTGAACTTTTTGAGCTTCTCCCTTGCCTCGTTTGTGAGCCCGGGTACCTTGTCGTAGTCTATATCCTCTGGAATAGGTGTATCCTCAAGCTTCTTTAATTTTTCGTTCAACTTCCTCTCCCTTTCTATGTATGGTTCGTATTTTAGCTGAATCTCCACCTCCTCCGCCACGTATGGGTGCTCTGGTACGCTAACTCCAAGCTCCTTTAGGTCCCAGATGGAACGCTCAGAGGTCAGGAGTTGAGAAAGACTGTAAGCCCTAACATCGGAGCCTATGGCAACGGAGACTTTATACCCCTTGTAAAACTCAAGCCAAGCTTGAATTTCACTTTCCAACTCTTTTACCAGCTTATACTGTTCTTCCGTCAAAAGCCCTAACTCTCTTCCCAGCTTGGCAAGCCTCAAAATGGCATTGTCCTGCCTCAGGTAAAGCCTATACTCAGAGCGTGAAGTAAAAAGTCTGTAGGGTTCCGTCACACCCTTTGTGGTAAGGTCATCCACCATTATTCCTATGTAGCTCTCGTCCCTTCTGAGATATATGGGTTCTTTGCCAAAGGCTCTCAAGGCAGCGTTTATGCCAGCAAGAATGCCCTGTCCTGCCGCTTCCTCGTACCCTGTGGTGCCGTTAAAGTTGCCCGCATGAAAGAGTCCTCTTATTTTCTTGGTCTCCAAGGTGGGATAAAGCTCCGTTGGGGGCACCACGTCATACTCTATGGCGTAGGCTGGTCTTATCAGCTCTACCTTTTCAAGGCCGGGGATAGACCTGTACATCTCCCACTGAACCTCCTCCGGTAAAGAGGTGGAAAGTCCGTTGGGGTAGATCTCTATGGTGTCCCAACCTTCAGGTTCTAAAAATATTTGGTGTCTTTCCTTTTCGGGAAACTTTACCACCTTGTCCTCTATGGAAGGACAGTACCTTGGTCCTATGCCCTTTATGAGCCCACCGTAGAGGGCAGTTCTATGAAGGTTCTTTCTTATGATCTCGTGGGTCTTTGGAGTGGTGTAGGTGATCCAGCAGAGGGCTTGGGGTTTACCCTTTTCAAACCAATAGCTTCCTACGGGCTCTGTCCAGAAGGAGAACTTTGGGGGTGGGTCATCCCCCGGTGCGGGCTCAAGGACGGAAAAGTCTATGGTCCTTTTGTCCAACCTTGCGGGAGTACCCGTTTTGAACCTCATTAGTGGAAAGCCGTGCCTTTTGTAAAAGTCTGCCAGTCCGGTGGAATTTGGCTCCCAAGCTCTACCGCCCGGAAAGGTTTTATCGCCTATGTAAATAACTCCGTTCAAGAAAGTACCTGTAGTGACCACCACAGCCTTTACTTTGTATTCAAGCCCAAGGCGAGTTTTTACTCCCACCACTCGGTTGTTTTCCACGATAATGTCCACCACCTCATCCTGTTTTATGTGAAGGTTCTCCTGATTTTCGCAGACCCTCTTCATATACTCCCTGTATGCCTTTTTGTCCGCCTGAGCCCTCGGAGACCAAACCGCTTTGCCCTTACGGGTGTTTAGCATCTTAAACTGAATGCCCGTATGGTCTATAGCCTTTCCCATCTCTCCGCCAAGGGCGTCTATCTCCCTCACTACAATACCTTTTGCTATGCCACCTATGGCAGGGTTGCAGGACATCTGTCCGATGGTGTCTGCGTTCAGCACGAACATAACCGTCTTGGCACCCATACGGGCACTCGCCAGCGCTGCCTCTATGCCCGCATGACCACCACCAATAACCGCCACATCAAACTCATCCACCAACATAGGGATAAAATATATACCAATGCAACTTAGGGAACTAACTGAAAGACAAAGGGAGTTTTTGAAAGCGGTTTTTGAAATGGAAGAGTTGCCCTTAGATCAGGAACTGGAGGAGTTTTTGAACTCCAAAGGTTGCAAGCTCTATAGCTGTCTTGGTTGTGGAAAGCTCATATTTCACGATAACTACGAGTTTTGGAACCTGACTGATCGCTGTGATGATAACTCCAAGCTGGTGGAAGGGGGGCTTTTGTGTGAGGTATGCTACGGCAAAAGTGCAGAAAATTTAAAAAATTGGATTCTTTTTAGACCTACCTATATGAAGCCCGTATAGTTTAGAGGTAAGTTCAATGCCTCAGATAGAGAACTTTGACGAAGTTAGGGAGTTTATAAAGAGCACATCAGAAAAGACCGCCATATATGTGGGTTGCGATTCAAGGCAGGTAAATGATAGCACTATCTTTGTAACAGTGATAGTAGTTCATATAGATTCATGCAGAGGTGCCAAGGTCTTTTGGAAGACGGAAAAAGTAGAGCGCATAAGGTCCCTAAGACAAAGGCTCATGGAGGAGGTAAGCAGGGCGGTTTATACCGCTTTGGAGCTCATAGATGTGGTGGGCAACAGACCCTTTGAGGTGCATTTAGACATAAACCCAAACCCACAGCACAATTCTTCTGTTATCCTCAAAGAAGCAATAGGTTTTGTGTTGGCACAGGGGCTAAAGCCGGTGGTAAAGCCCAAAGCGATCGCTGCCTCCTCTGTGGCGGACTACATAACGGGAAAGTATTAAAGAGCCTTTATACTCTCAAACGGAAAACCTACAAACTAACGGACTTAAAAGGGCTTAACCCTTATCTCCGAAAGGCATCCCACGAACCTCAAGCCGAAGTAAGAACCAAAGGCTTTAAATTTATAGCTATAAACCTTTAGCTGATAGCTTCCCTCCTCCTCAAGGTTCAGGGTAAGCAGAGGTTGGTCGTATATCTCCGATAGCTTTCCGTCTCTATAAACAAGCATTAGCACCTTTTTGCCTTCCACCTTGAGGTTTAACTGTGCCTTTGGGAGGGGTGCATCCAGCGGAGGGTTTAATTTTGGAGGGCTGTATATGGAAAAGCTGAACTCCCTGCCTACCACTGGGTAAAAGGAGAGCATGCTATCGCAATCTGGATAGGCAAGGTTCCACCGTTTTCCCAAGACAAACGAATAACTTGGAAGCTCTCCCAAAGGAGTAGAAACAAGCACAGGGAGGTCCGAAAGAATGGGCTTGCAATCCCTTGGGTTCAAAAGTCCGTATGGGTCCTCCCTCTCCGAAAAGGTTATAAGCTCTGGTATGTACGCAAAGATAAAGTAAGAAAAGAGAGTTAATCTGCCCAAGTCTCTGTATCCATAGCCTTCTGGCACATTGCCTTTTTTGATGCGTGGGGAGTAGTCAATGGAGTGTCCAAAAGAAAAGGTTATACCCTTTTCTTCTAATGTCCTTTCCAAGGAACCTGGCCTTCCAACACCTCTATCAAGGGCAGTTTTTACACCAAAGACCACCTTGCAGGTTTTCTGATATGGCAGTGGAGCAGGCTTTGGGGGTGCATAATTTACATGAACTGCATAAAAAACTGGGGTAAGATGGTAAAAAAGGTAGCCAAAAATATAAAAAGACAAAAGCCACCTAATAACCTTCAAACATTCTTTCCTCCTTTATTGTGTGTTTGTAGTTTTTGAGCTTGTATATATGGAACTCCAAAACCACCTCTCCCCTCCAACGGATGGGTAAAACCCTGTGTTCTATTATACCCTCAAAACCCTCCAAAACTCTGTCATCGATGGGTGAATAATCCACGTATATGCCGTCTTTGCCTATGTAGTTATTCATACTTTCTCTCCAAAGGTCATACTGGTTCATACGCCTTCCAAGGTTTATACAGTAGGTGCGTGGATTTCCCTCTGTGTAAAAGGCAAGCTCTGCGGATATTTGATAGTGAGGGCTAAGGATTATTTCCTGCCCTGTGTAGAGTTTGCTCACCTCTTTACCCAGAAGTTCCCAGCCTATTGCCACTTTGACTGGGTCTCTGTTTGGGGGCAAAAGGTTTTTTAACCCCACCTTGTCCAAAATTGGGCTAAAGTGGAGTAAGATAAAGAGGACAAAACTTAAAGCATATGTGGGCTTCAAAAACCTGCTTTTGGAGAGGTAATAGTTCGCCAGCAAAAAACCGCCAAAGTAGGCAAAGCCGGACCAGTTGGCTTCCACATGCTTTCTCAAAGATAGGACCAAAAAGAACAGAAAGATGGGAAGAGAAAACACTGTCAAAAAACCAAGCCTTCTGTCCTTCCAGCCCATAAGCCATCCCTTAAGCATAAAAAAGAAGGGAAGGATTGAAACCAAAAGCATCTGTCCTCCTAAATACTCCAAAAGGCTACTTAGGTTAAAAAGGCTTGCATGCTTGGTCGCCAAGGTGGAAACATGCTTATAGGAAACAAACTGATGCTTGTAGTTCCAGTAAAGCACCGGCAGACTCATAAAAAGGGGTGGCAACAGGCTAAGGTAAGTTTTGGCAGACCAAAGTACTTCTCTTTTGTATATGCTAAGGTAAAGCAAGGCTAAAGGCAAAAGAAAGACTGCGGAGTATTTACTCAAAAAGGCAAAGCCGGAAAAAATACCCAGCAACAGCCACCAAAAGGCACTGTTTTTTTCCAACGCATACCAAAAAGCCATCAGGCTCAAGCCCCAAAAGAATATCAGCAGGGCGTCTGTAGTCATGAGAAGGGAGTTGATAGCCAAGCCCACGGAAAGCTGGGGGAGGGTTGAAGAAATTACCGCAACTCTATCGTCAAAGAGTTTTTTAGCAAAAAAGTAGGTAAAGATAGACATCAAAAAGGATAGAACGATCGGAGTGATCCTAACCGCCAGCTCGGTGTTTCCCAAAAGGGATGTGGTTAAAAAGTTTGCGTATGCCACCATAGGGGGCTTTGAGTAGTAGCTTAGGTCCAAGTGTCTTGACCAATCCCAGTATTGGGCTTCCTCTGGAGTAAGGTCTAAAGGGGAATAAAGCACATAGAGAACCCTAAAGAGAAGAAGCAGAAGGTTAAAGCCCAGGACAAACTTCATCTTTTAAAGCCAAGTTCTGTTCCCTCCAAAAGCCTTTTTATGTTATCTCTGTGCCTGTAAAAGATAAAAACACCAATGATAAGGCTCATCAAAAAGAGCTTAAAGGGCAACAAAAAGAAAGACAAGACCACCGCAAAGGCGGAGGCACTGAGGGAAGCTAAGGAAACATAGCCCTTTAGCTTAAAAACCAAAAGCCAAACCGATAGGGAAAGAATGGCTAAAAAGGGAGAAACGCCCAAAAGCACTCCAAAGGCGGTTGCTACACCTTTGCCCCCTCTAAAGCCATGAAAGACAGGGTAAAGATGCCCAAGAAAGGCAAAGAGTCCTACAAAGAAGGTAGTCCAACTGTCAAGACCAAAGTAAAACCTTGATAAAAGAACTGGAAAAAAGCCCTTAAAAAGGTCCAGCAGAAAGACCAGCAGGGCATACTTTTTGCCCAAAGCCCTTGCCACGTTAGTGGCACCCACGTTGCCACTACCAACAGTCCTCAAGTCTATGCCCTTACTCTTTGCCACCACCTCCCCAAAGAGCACAGAGCCCAAAAGATAGGCAAAAACCACTAACAGCAGTGCGTCCATTGAGCTCCCTCTACCTTTATTCCCAAACGCTCCTCTAAGAACCTGCTACCGCTCCTGCCCAAGGACTCAGCACCTAGCAAGGCTACCGCCAAGCTCCCTTCCCTTATTTCCTTCTCTTTCTCTTGTATGAAATCACAGATTTCTTGTAGGCTGACGCCCCTTTGGTCTTGTAGCGTATCCGCAGGAAAGCCTAAGAGCTTCTCAGCCTCTTGAGAACCCACCAGCAGGACGCTTGAGGTGTCCCAGCTCAGCTCCGCCTCTAATTGGGCACTTATGGGTTTTTCCAAGAGCATTTCCCTGTAGCTTTTATCCACCAAAAAGGTAGGGTCTGAAATAGGGTTTATCTCCTCAATGGGTCTGTCCTGAAGCCTTTCCAAAAGCAACACCTTTAATCCCTTTTTGTAGTAGAGGACATCCTCCGTTACTTCTTCTGGCTTACCCTTTAAGATGCCCTTGATAGCCCTTGAAAAGGGCACCACATAGTGAGGGATGGCTACCTCTCCCACCTTCAAGCTTGAGTGTAGGAGTTTCCAGTTTAAAAAGGAGAACTCCCACTCTTTGCAAGATAGACCGAGCTTTTCTGCAAAAAGCCGAACCTCTTTTATGAAGAGCCTTTCCTCCCTACTGCCCGGTCTTCTTCCTCCAAAGGAGATAAGGTCCCACATTGCCTTTTCTCTCTTCTGTTTGAAAAGCCCGTATATGCATCCGCAGTAATCTTGGTGGTAAAGCTCAAGCTCCTTTGAAAGCCTATACATCTCTTGCGTGCCACCACCCTTTCTGTAGTCCAGCGCCAAAAACTCTATACCTTCAGACTCTGAGAGCCTTCTGCCCACCTCCGAAAGGGTCTTAAAGTCCTTTTTCGGACTCATCAAAAGGGTTGTGGTAAAGTGTGTAGCAGATATCTCCTTGGCAAATTTTACAGACCTTTGTAGTCGGTAATCAAAGCAAACCTCACACCTTTTTCCCCTCTCTGGTTCCTCTTCTAAGCCCTTTACCGCTTTCATCCAGCTTTCCAGATCATACTCTCCTTCGTAAAGGGTAATGCCCAGATGATGGCACGTTCTTTCAGTCTCCAAAAGCCTCAGCCTGTACTCCTCGTATGGGTGTATGTTTGGGTCGTAAAAGAAGGCAAAGATCTCCGCCTGTGGAAAGTCTTCTCTGAGCCTTTTTAGAAAATAGACTGCATCGGGAGCACAGCATACATGCACCAATATTTTCATTGATATTTCTCCATCAGATACTCCACGCAAGTTCTAAGCCCAAAGCCCGTGGCACCCTTTGAGTAATAGTCAAACTCCTCTTTGAAGTAAGCAGGTCCGGCTATGTCCAGGTGGATCCACTTTATGCCCTCCTTCACAAACTCCTCCAAAAACATGGCGGCGGTTATGGCACCCCCATACCTTCCACCGCTGTTTAGAACATCCCCATCACCCTTCTTGATCTTCTCCCTCAGCTTTCTATCATCCATTGGCAACATCCAGAGTCTTTCTCCAGTCCTTTTGGAGACCTTTATGAGCTCCTCTCCAAAGGCTGGGTCGTTGGTAAAGAGTCCTGCAGTGTATTCTCCGAGGGCTACCATACAGGCACCCGTCAGAGTGGCCAAATCTATAATCCAAGAGGGCTCTAAGTTTGACGCATAAGAAAGGGCGTCCGCCAATGTAACTCTACCTTCTGCGTCCGTGTTGTCTATTTCAATGGTCTTTCCGTTCATTGCCCTTATGATGTCATCGGGTCTGTATGCGGTTCCGCTGGGCATGTTCTCCGCTGCACCTATGATCCCGTGCACCTCCACTGGGAGCTTTAACTGAGCGACTGCCTTCATAATACCCAAAACAGTGCAAGCACCCGCCTTGTCCATCTTCATAGTCCTCATATAATCACCCGTCTTTATGTTCAGCCCTCCACTGTCAAAGGTCAAACCCTTGCCCACAAAGACCACCCTATCCTTTGGCTCGCCCTCTGGCTTGTAGGTAAGGTGTATGAACCTGGGTGGTGTTGCGGAGCCCTTTCCTACACTCCAAAGGGCAAGCATGCCCATCTCTTGAATTTGCTTTTCATCATAGACCTTACACTCAAGCCCGTGCTCCTGCGCAAGCTTCTGAGCTATTTCCGCAAGGGTTATAGGGTTGATCACATTGCCCGGCTCATTGACAAGGTCCCTTACAAACCTTTGGGCGTTTGCCAGGATTTGCCCTATCCTTATTCCTCTTTCATCTCCTTTATAGATTTCTACCGTAGAAAGCTTTGTTTCTTCCTCTTCCTTTTGGGTTTTATACTTGTCAAAGCGGTAATCTCCGAGGATAGCACCCTCCGTTATGGCTTGGGTAGTCTTTTCGTCCAAATTTTCCCCCGCATACACAAAAAGGCTTTGGACCTTGTCCTTCTTTGCCCTTTTGACTATGAGAGCTGTCGCCCTTCTAAAGCTATCTATGTGCGCCTTTTCCTTTGGGCCCAAGCCCGCCAAGTAAAGAGTTATAACCTTTCCATCCCTCAAAAGGTTAAGCTTTGCAGTGGAACCCTCTTTACCCTTAAAGTTCTCTGCAGACATTAAAAGCTTGGCATCCTGCACCAGGTCTTTTAAAAAGTTCAGGTTGGATTGATCATCCTCGTAGAGCAGGATAGCTATAGGACATTGGACATTCTCTATAGTTTTATCAACAGAAAGGACTTCCATGGGTGCCTCCTTTTATGGTGGGGAGGGTGACGGGACTCGAACCCGCGACCCGTGGATCCACAGTCCACTGCTCTACCAACTGAGCTACACCCTCCTTACGATAAATAAAATTATACCCAATGGACAAAAAACTCAAGCTGGTATTCTTTGTGGGATATCACAACAGCGGAAAAACAACCCTTATAGAGCAGGTGAGGCTGTTCTAAAAATCCCTTATTGGGACCGTCCCCCCAGCCTCAAAGGGAACTAACCTACTCCTCACCCTATCCCACACCCCTTCCACCAACACGGGCTTCAGAGGAGAAAGGTCTCTCGGTAAGACCCCTCCAAGGATAGGGAAGAGGAGGGCTACCTTCAGAACTTGCCAAACACTTTGAAGGGTAGTTTTTGCTACCCTTCCCTGCTCGGGATTCCTTCCGTTGGCTCCCTCACATCCGCTTGACTCGCTCTGAAGGCTTTGTAGGAGATTGATTAGTAGCTTTTTTGAATTCTCTACACTCCTTAGTTCGCTTTTTAGTGCATTTCCCTTGTATTCGTTGCTTTCCTTCTCTATAAGTTCTCTAAGTTCTTTTTCCCTCTCTTCATACCTCTTTAGGGCAAACTCTAAATATGCTTTGTCTTTTAAAAGCCTCTCGTAATTCTCGGGCATGTCCTCTTTAAAGCCCAGTGCCCTCCTCCCTATCACATAAGCTCCAGCTATGTCTTTATCTACGCTTAACTGCGGTGCATACTTTAGCATGCCTATAACTGATGTGTAGGCGGGATTTACCTCTATTACTTCCACCCCCTTTAACAGTGCTACCCTCTTTAGCTTTTGCAAAAACTTTTTGGCGTTCCAATTATGAAGTCCTTTTCTTAACTCAGCTTTTCCATCCCTACGCACTCCTTTTTTGAGTTTCTTTAGGTTTTCTACGGCTATAGCTTTACCTTTCTCAATAGCCAAATCCACTATCTGATGGGCTAATATCCATTCTTGGTGTTCTTTACTGTTTTGTGAAAGTCCTAAAAGGTGGTGTAGGCTGATGGTCTTGTAGCTTAGTAGCTCTCCAGTTTTTGACACTTCCGTTATGGCTAAGTGGATAGGTGATGCGTTTGTGTCTATGGCTATTACTCCGTTCTCTTTGGTGTATCTTACCTTGGGCATTGGAAGTTCAAAGGATACGCTTCCATAAAATTCTCCTTCCCTCAGCTTTAACTCCACTGTGTAGGCAAAGTAATTTTTTGTTTGCCAACTTTCTAAAAGCATAGCCATAAAAGTGAGCCACTTGTCTTTGCTGTTGCTTGGCTCTCTTAACACTTTTGCGTAGACAAACTCTCTGTTTCCTGTGGTAATTCTAAGGTAAATCTGTCCTTTTAGGTCTTCAAATCTCATTAGTCTGTTTCCTTTGTCTGATTTTGACCCAATGCTTATAAGTGTTCCTTGTCTTAGTTCTCTCCACTGCTTTTTAGGTTTTTCTCTTGTCTTTCCTGAAAGATGATTTTTACAAAGCTTTTCAAAAAGTCTTTTGCCTCCAAATACCACTGGTTTATCGGTAGGATACTGCTTAGCCTTGTAAATGGCTGAGTCAATGTATTTAGTTGGTAATTCAGGAAATAGCTGTCTCAGTCTTTGGTATATTTGGGCGTGTGGGTTTTTTGTTTTTTCTTTTTCCAACTCCTTTAGCATATTGTATGCTACACGGATGGCAGAGGATTGCTTACGCATAAGCTTTATGAGTTTTTGTTTGTCTTCCCTTTTCAGTTCAAGCTTGAACTGTAGGCTAACAAACATCATGTGTAGATTTTAGAAGAAATACCTTTCTGTGTCAATGGGTTTGTATTTTTAGAACAGTCTCTAGAGCAGGTTGCCAAAAGACTCACAGATATGGGCTACAAGGTAGCTTATTTAAAACATGACTCAAAGGGACATGCCCTAACAGACAAAGAGGGCAGTGATACCCACCGGCTCTTTCAAATCCTGCCAAAGGTATGCATAGTATCTCCGGGAAGGATCACCCTCTACGAACGCACAGAAGAAGAACTGGAGGACTTAGTTCAAAGATACTTTTCCGACTTTGACTTTGTCCTGTTGGAGGGTTGGAAATCTAGAAAGGGCTACAAAAGGGTAAGCCTTAGCCCAGAGCTGGAGGGTTTTCCCGCTTACAAAAAGAGCCTTCAGGAGGTTCTCAGCTACCTTTTCTCTGAAGAAGAACTTTGAACCTTTCTCCCATGCTTATGAGCATGATTTTTAGTCTTGATAGCCTCTCCAAAGCTTGCGGGCTCTGGTCTTCTGCCACCGCAGAGAGTTCTTCAACGAACACCCTTGAGGATAGCAAAAAGTCCCTTTGGTTTTTAAAAAATACCACCTCAAGCCCAAAGTCCTTGCCGTATTCCATCAGTGCCCTGAAGTTGACGCTTGCGGTTATGTCAAAGGGCTCACTGGAGTATATATCCTTTACGAGTTTATGCCCCTTGTAGCCCACCACTGTGCCAGTCTTTGGAAATTCCAAATAACCGTAATCTATGGTTAAAATGTAGCCTTCCCTAAGCTTTCTTGCAAGTTCCCCCAAAAACTTCACACAATCCAAACACACCTCGTAGGCAACATCTTCCTCCTTCATCCCGAGCCTTTCCATATACTCCTTAACCTCCAAATCTTCCAAAGGCAACCAAACCTCCTTCCCATCTTCCAAATAGAGTTCCTTCCCACCTTTGACGATCCTAACCGGAAAGCAATCAAAGAATTCGTTGGAAAGCACCAAACCAGAGAACTCTGGCACCTCATCCACCCAAAAGACTTTACCCTCAAAGTCCCTTAAAAGCCCCCTCTGCCTTTCTTTTAAACTCTGGCTAAAGTCGTATATAAAATAACGCAGTCTTTCAAAAAGTTCGGGACTGTAGAGCTTTAGAAAGCTCAGAATATCGTAAGCAAGTGTCCCCCTTCCCGCGCCCAGCTCCAGAATTACTGGCTGTGGATAATCCTTCAAAAGCTCACTGGCGAGCTCTCCCACCGCATAGCCAAAGACTCTGTCTAACTCGGGTGCAGTAAAAAAGTCCTGCCCTATGTCTTTGCATTGGCTATAATACTCCAAGGACTTTTCTTTCATAAACTGATAAAAGCTCTTTAAAGGCATGGTTATAAACTTCTCTCATAGCTCCATTAGAAAATTCTAATAACCCTTCCAATTGGTGGATTAATATAATACTATTGCAAAACTTTTTTAGGAGGTGTAAAGATGGCTACAATAACTCCAGACAAAACCTTGGATGCTTCTGGACTTAACTGTCCTCTTCCAGTGCTAAAGACCAAAAAGGCATTGGAGGAGCTCCAATCCGGGCAGGTGTTGGAGATAATAACCACGGACCCCGGCGCAAAGGCAGACATACCCGCCTTCTGCAACAGAACGGGACACCAACTCTTGGAAGTGGTAGAGGAAGGTGGCAAGATCATATTCTATGTGAGGAAAAAATAAGGAGGGAGTACTATGGCTGAAAGATTAGCCATAATAGCCACAAAGGGTACCCTTGACATGGCCTATCCGCCTTTGATCCTCGCCTCCACCGCCGCATCCCTCGGAGTGGAAACCGCTATATTCTTCACCTTTTATGGGCTAAACATTATCCACAAGCAGAAAATGCACCAACTTAAGATTGCCCCCATTGGAAACCCAGCCATGCCTATGGCTTTTCCACCATCCATGCAAAACTCCATAACCAACGCCATATCCTCCATATTCCCCGGACCTCCTCAAATAATGGGCATAATCCCCGGTATGACAGACCTTATGACTTACATGATGAAAAAGACCATAAAGGAGCACGGCGTGGCAGACATTCCAGAGCTTTTAGAAGCCTGCAAGGAGGCAGACGTAAAGCTCATACCCTGCCAGATGACCATGGAGCTCTTTGGCTACAAGTACGAGGACCTTATAGATGGACTTGAGCCACCGGCGGGTGCAGCCACCTTCTTTAACTACGTTTTAGAATCAGAAAAACCAATGATAATCTTTGTATAAGGAGGTTATAAATGGCTTACGAAAAGGTGCTTTTCTACATACTTACTGTGCCATTTTTTGTTAGGGCAGAGCCAGCCACTGGAGAGCTCATTAACCCCCAAGCGGGTGCCCCCTTCTTCCTGGCCACTGCCGCCGCTAGCATGGACTACGAGGTGGAGATGGTCATAACTTCGGAGGCTGGATTTTTGCTAATGAGGGATAACGCCAAAAAGGTGAAGGTAAGGCCGGGTGTGGAGCAAACCGTCTATGACTTTATAAAGATGGCAAAGGACGCGGGTGTGAAGATCTACCTTTGCGTGCCTTCTTTGAACCTTACAGAGGAATATAAGAAAGAGGATGTGAACCCCGAACTATGCGACGGTATAATAGGCGGTGCAGCTTTTTTGGACAAGCTAATGAGTGGTGAGTATGCGGTCATCACCCTTTAACCCTTCCCCCTTTTTACCCATCTTTATAAGCTTATCCTTATATGCTTATAAGAAAAATTTAATTGCTTTTTCTGGGAAAGCTCATATGTTTATGTTTATTAGTTGCAGGAGGTGATACCATGGATGGACACAATTATGGATATAACCTACCCATATCCGAGAAGACCAAGATGGTCCCATGGGAAGAGAAGGTCAGGATTGTGGAGGAGATAAAATCGGACTTGAGGATGTCAACTTTTTAGGTTCATGATCGTATAAATGACAATAAAGGAGGCTAACCATCTATAGACGGTTTCATACTTAGCATTCCAAGGAAACCTCTTGTAGAACCTCATTCCTCTTCCCAAAAGTCTCATGTAGCCATTCCATTGCAAGCCCTTTGACCGCACTCACATACCAAGGTCCCTTGTCAGTGGTGCATCCCTTTGCCTTTGTGTTGTAAAGAACCAATTTAGCTGTCCAGGCGTCCCTTCTTCTTGAAAGATGCACAAACACAGGCAAACCTTATAGACCCAAATGGCAATCGTATATATTGCCTGAAGAGCTTTCCCTAATAACCCTTGTGAAGTAGGAACTCCCTTACTGTTCTTAGAGAAAGTCCCTTAAAGTAGAGGAGCACAGCTTCTGCTTTTAGACTTACGGGAACAGCCCGACTTCTTCCCCGACTGGGGTCCCAAGATGGCGGACAACATGGAAAACCTCAGGGCAAAGAGGCTTGCCATTCCCTTCAATGTAGGTAAATCTGTGAAGACCGCTTGGGAAGTATCCTTGGAAACCGCCATAGAGATGTACACCATCTGGAGAGAGACGGGCATATTTAAGATGTTAGAGAAGTTGGACCCGAACCTTTACAACGTCATAATGGACATTGTGGAGGAGAACGAAAAAAGGTACCAAGAGCTCTATGGAGAGGAAGAGTAAGCTTACAAAAGGGTTTGAAGCCCGAAAAAACTTAAGGAGGTGTTGCCATGGCGCGCGCTAAGCTAGAGTCTAAATGGGGCTATGTTAGCCCAGGGGGTATTCTCAGGTACCCCGAAGAGCCACCCTTCCCAGTGAAGGAGTATGACGCCCACTACGACCACATCTTTGAAATGATGGAAGAGCTGGAGGCTAAGGGCGAGATCCTCATATACAGGATCACAGAGGAACATCAGCCCATACCTGTCTATACAAGTACTGGAAGGATCAAGCTCATCCCCACCAACAAGCTTTGGCACCACAAATCCTGCGGACAGTGTGGAAACATACCCGGATATCCCGCTTCACTGTTTTGGTTTATGAACAAGTTTGGACTTGATTACCTTAACGAGCCTCACCAAACTTCCTGCACCGCGTGGAACTATCACGGTTCCGGAACTTCCAACCCCGTAGCCTTGGCGGCGGTTTGGCTCAGGAACATGCACCAAGCTTGGAAGACTGGATACTATCCTCTCATCCACTGCGGAACATCCTTTGGCTCTTACAAGGAAACCAGGGAACAGCTCATAATGAACAAAGAGCTCAGGGATGCGGTAAAGCCCATCCTCAAAAAGCTCGGAAGGCTGACAGAGGACGGAAGGATCGTTATACCCCAAGAGATAGTTCACTACTCCGAGTGGGTCCACGCTATGAGATACAGGATTAAAGAACTCTACGAAAAGGAAGGCAAGGCAAAGGGTATAGATGTTTCCAATGTTAGGGTTGCCATACACAACGCCTGCCATACCTACAAGATGATCGCCGACGACTATCCCTACGACCCAGAGGTTTACAACGGACAAAGACCGGCCGCATCCACCGCGGTTATAAAGGCGCTGGGTGCTCAGGTGGTAGATTACTCCACATGGTATGACTGCTGTGGCTTTGGCTTTAGGCACATTCTAACCGAAAGGGAATTTACCAGGTCTATGGCTATCCAAAGGAAGCTCAAAGTGATCGCAGAGGAAGTAAAGGCAGACGTAATCATTACCCACGACACAGGATGCACCACCACCTTTGAAAAGAACCAGTGGATCGGAAAGGCACACGGCATGTATTACCCTGTGGCGGTGATGTCCGATGTGATGTTTGCTGCACTCGCCTGTGGAGCCCATCCATTCAAGGTTGTCCAGCTCTACTGGAACTGCTCCCACTACGAACCACTTCTTGAGAAGATGGGCATCACCAACTGGAGAGAGCTCAAGAAGGAATGGGAGGACACCGTTAAATACATCTCTGAGCTTGAAAAGGCGGGCAAGTATGACGAGCTGATGGAATTCTTCAAGGAATACGACCTTTATGAACCCTACAGCAGAACCTCCACAGGAAAGCCTAGGGCATCCGCTACTTCCAACATGCCACTGTTCAAGTCCTAAGCTTTTTTGGGAGCTTTTGCCCCCTTTAATAAATACTTTGTAGGAGGTTTGGTTATGGCAAAAAGTGTGCTGGTAATTGGTGGAGGACCTGCCGGTTTGGGAGCGGCAAGGATCCTTGGTAAGCTTGGCATCCCAACTATCCTGGTGGAAAAGGAGGACAGGCTGGGTGGAAACCCCATCCTGAACCACTATCACACCCTCATACCCAGAAAGCTAAAGCCAGAGCAGGTGCTCGGTCCCTACATCAAGGAAGTGGAAAGCAATCCCAACGTGCAGGTCAAACTAAAGACGGAACTTACCGCCTGTGAAGGAGAGCCCGGAAGCTACAAGGTTACACTCTCCAACGGTGAAACCCACGAGGTGGGTGCCATAGTGGTTGCCAAGGGCTTTGAGCACTTTGACCCAAGGAGAAAGGGAGAGCTAGGCTATGGACTGTATCCGGACGTGATCACCAACCTGGAGCTTGAACAAATGTTCTCCAGGGAAGGAAGGCTTTACAGACCTTCCAACGGACAACTGCCCAAGAGGGTAGCCTTTGTCTTCTGTGTGGGTTCTCGGGACAGACAGCTGGGTGTAACCAACGTGCACTGCTGTAGGTATGGTTGTGCCCTGTCCGGTCTGCAGGCTATGGAAATAAAACAGCACTATCCCGATGTGGATGTTTTCTGCTACTACATGGATGTTAGGACCTACGGAACTTGGGAGTATCCCTTCTACTGGGCACCCCAAGAGCAGTATGGAGTAAGGTACGTAAGGGGTAGGATAGCGGGGATAACTTACAGCCCCGCAGACGGTAGGCTAAGGGTAAAACACGAAGACACCATAGTACAGAGACCTGCCGAAGTGCCTATGGACTTGGTGGTCCTTGTGCTTGGTATGGAACCATCCGCGGGCACAAAGAAGGTAGCTAAAATACTGGGACTCGCCCAAGACCCAGACAGCAAGTTCTTGGTTCCATCCGAAGAGTCTGGCTCTAACATCATCTCCAACAAGCCCGGTATATTCATAGCGGGTGCCTGCAAGGGACCCATAGACATAGAGTCCTCCCTCGCGGAAGGTGAAGCGGCAGGTGCAGAAGCTGCAGCCTTCGTGGGTGCAAAGGTAACGGTATGAAGAAGCTCGCAGTTTTAGACGACTTTTTGGTTAGGGATTATCTCATAAAGATCCTCGGAGAGGGCGAGGAGTTCTTCCAAGAGTTTTACAAGGATCTCCTCGCCAAGTCCCCCCTTTTCCAAAAGAGCTTAAGCAAGGAAAACCTTGCCTCTTTAAGCAAGGAAGACCTGGACCGCATCTTAGAAAAGGTATTCTCTGTAAGGAGAAAGAGACAGAGGCTCATAGAAGAGACGGGCGTGGAAAATCTAAAAAGGGCTATAAGCGACCTGCTTTATGGAAAGGCTAACAGCTGGGAAGAAAGGGTGGAAAATTTTGTAAAGTCCATAAAGGGTGTGGATAGAAGAGCTGCAAGGGACTTGGCCTCTGAGCTTTTGCACTTTACGTTCCCAGAAGAGTATGTGCTGTGGACCAGCTGGATATGGGACCCAGAAAGCGAGAGCGGGGCGGTGGTCTTCCTCAAGGAGGAGCCCCCAAAGAGGCACATGTACGGAGAAACCTACGAGGAATTTGAACAGATATACAAACAGATACAAGAGAAGCTCCTTGATTTTGGTATAAAGGTAAAGGGCTATCTTTTTGTGGATATCTTCCTTGCCATGATCTACGCCACCTATGTGGATTACATGACGCTATCCACCATGCATAGCGCCAAGGGGTTTTTCCCACCGGCTGGTGTCATGGCAAGGAGACTTTTAGGTGTTCAAAGACCACAAGACATTGAATTGGAGGTTTAGCCACGGCAATACACGAAAGAAGCTTAGTAGAGCCAGAAAGAATTGTAAGGAAGGAAAGGTTAGTTATTGACGGGGTGGATGTATCAGGAGACTGGAACCTGATCATCCTCCCTCGTGTGATCAACGATTATGATCTGGACTTTGCCAAGGAGGTTATGAGTCTTCCCGAAGGAAAGACTATGATCCAATGCTACCAGTGTTCGTACTGCACCGCCTCCTGTCCTGTGCATAACTACTGGGATGAGCGATACAACTCAAGGCACTTTATACACTTGGCAAGGCTTGGGCTCATTGATGAGCTTCAAAAACGGGCGGATGTAATGTGGAGGTGCGTGTCCTGTCATAAATGCACCCACAGATGTCCAAAGGGGGTGCTGGTAGAAGAGGTACTGAAGGCTATCCTCAAAACCATGGCAAAGAAGGGACTCATAGACGAATATCCTTCCAAGAAGTTTGACAAATTCTTTACCGAATCGGTCCTTGAGTACGGAAGGATAGAGGACGGAGAACTGCTCTTTGGTTGGATTGAAAAGCAAGGCTACAATGTGGTAAAAGACCCCATCCTGAAAAAGCCCATACCCTTCCTCGGAGAAACACCCGAGTGGCTAAAGCAGTTGGTAATGAAACCCATAAAGTCCATGAACATTAGCTTTTTGGTCCTGAACGCCAAGCACATGCTCTTCCATCCAAGGACCAAGAATTGGAACAAGTTCAAGCAAGTTCTAAGAAAGGTTGTGCAAGAAGAAGGAGGACTAACTTAAGGAGGTATAAAGATGGGTGTTATTGGTAAAAGGGTTGCCTATTATCCAGGTTGTTCCTTAGAGGGTGCTACAAGGGCTTATGATGTATCCACCAGAATAGTGGCAAGGGAGCTAGGTTTAGAGCTGGATTATCTGGAAGATTACAACTGCTGTGGTGCAATGGAGTCCAAGAATGTTACCTTTATGGGCACACTGCTTTTGAACGCTCGGAACATGTCTTTGGCAAGAAAGCAAGGGCACGATGTGATCGTGGCACCCTGCAACGGATGCTCCTTCTCCCTGCAGAGGGCAGAGTACTTCTTGCAAACGGACAGCAAAATCTTTGAAAGGGTGAACAGCCTCCTCAAAGAAGGTGGTGTAGACCTCCTGGACAAAATTCCTGAGACCTATCACATTCTAGAGTGGTTCTATCACGAGGCAGGACCTCAGAAGGTAAAGGAAAAGACCAAAAGACCCCTCAGAGGGCTAAAGGTTGCCAACTATTACGGATGTCTTTATACAAGACCTCACTTCTATGCTAGGACCTATTCCCACGCAGGCGGTCAAAGTGAAGAGGCAAGACCAAGGAGAAGGGAAACTGCGGATGACGACGAGCATCCCTACTACATGAACGCCCTTTTTGAGGCTGCGGGTGCTACCAGTGTAGAGTTTGAACCAATGCACACCCAGTGATGCGGAGGACCACACTCCCTGTCTGACGAGCAAGTATCTGAGAAGTTTGTGATGATGATCCTGCAGACCGCCAAGAGAAACGGTGCAGACATTATAGCCACCGAATGCCCCCTCTGCCACGCATCTCTGGAGATGTACAGACACAGGCTCATAATGAAGGGTGTGCCAGATGTAGATGTGCCCGCCGCATACTTCACTCAGCTTTTGGGCTTAGCTTTTGGATACAGCGCCAACGACGTTAAGCTGAAGGATAACCTCTCGGACCCTCTGCCCGTGTTAAAGAGGTTAGGACTGGCTTGAGGCAAGAAAATGGAAAAGGAGTGGGAATATAACGGCCGTATAATCCCACTGGACCTGTACTACGAGATAGAAACCCAAACGTGGTTGAGGGTAAACGAAGATGGGACTGTGACAATGGGTCTTACGGATGTGGGGCAGGTCCGGGCTGGGCGCCTGCTCCACGCCCGTATAAAGGACATGGGTAAATACATAAAGAAGGGAAAGCCGGTGGCATCCCTTGAAAGTGGTAAGTGGGCGGGACCCATAAACGCCCTGGTGGAAGGAGAGGTGGTGGAACGCAACGAAAAGGTTTTAGAACAACCAGACATAATAAACTACGACCCTTACGGAGAGGGCTGGATCGTGAGGATGAAGCCGGTGGACCTGGAAAGGGACCTAAAGGATCTGCTCTATGGACCCCAAGCCATAGAAAAGATGAAGGAATACATAGATGAATGGGATATAATCTGCATGAGGTGTACGTGATGGCGGCAAAGGACAAACATGTGATCCTTTTGGTTTCTCAATGGTGTGCCACGTGCCCCGACGCAGATGCCCTCTGGCAGAAACTCCAAAAAGAGTATGGTTTTAAGTATGAGGTTTTGGATGTGGCACAGCCGGAGGGTAGAATGTGGGCAAAGAAGCTCTTAATTAGGGCTGTCCCCTCCACCATCATAGACGGAAAGCTTGCCTTTGTGGGCGTCCCATCAGAGGAGGAGGCAAGGAGGGCTATAGAGTCATGAAGGTGGTGATCCTTATGACCAGCGGACCCAGAACTCCCTGGAGATGTGCATCACCCTTTTACATCGCCGCGTTGATGGCTTCCAACGACGCAGAGGTGGAAATGTTTTTCAACATGGATGGAACCAGGCTCCTAAAAAAGGGTGTGGCGGAGAAGATTTTGCCCGCAGAGCCAAACTGTTTGAGCGTCAACGGAAAGAAGTTGAAAACCGTTTATGACTTTATGAAGGATGCCAAGCAGGCGGGAGTTAAGTTTTACTCCTGCAAGCAGGCTATAGATGCTTTGGGCTATAAACCGGAGGAGATGATCCCAGAGCTGGACGGTATTGTGCCGGCCAGTGAGTTCGCCCTCAGGGCGATGGAGGCAGATAAAGTAATCACCTTTTAAAAATCTTATAAAGGAGGGTATAGCATGGCAGTAGTGAATGGGTGCAACATACCCGAGGACCTGCTTTACGACGTGGACCCAGAGGCCAATGCCTTCACATGGGCAAGGGACAATGGGGATGGCACCTTTACCATAGGGCTAACATCCATAGCGACCGCAATGGCTGGAAGGCTCGTTGCCTACACTCCCAAGAAGCCCGGCAGGGTGATAGAAAGGCGTAAAAGCGTAGCCACCATAGAAAGCGGTAAGTGGGTGGGATCCGTGCCTACACCTCTAACCGGTGAGATAGTGGAGGTAAATGAAGCCCTCAAAACCAACCCCGCCTTGGTAAACGATGACCCTTACGGTCAAGGGTGGATCGCCAAGATAAAACCCACCAACCCCGAAGAAATCAATCTACTGCTTAAGGGACAGGCAGCTGTGGATGCCCTAACAAAGGTAGCCAACGAAAAGGGTATAAAGTGCGGATAATTCAAAACTTTGAGGGGGTCTCTTCCCCCCTCAATCAAGAACTTTTAGAGGAGCTCTTTGAAGGTTTCAAGGTAAGGGAAGAGAACTTCGGAAAGAAGGTTTATTTTTATAGCCCTGGCTTTAAGCACTACCAAGTGGAAGACTTTTACGTAGCCACTGGTCCAAAGTTTGTGGATGTTTCCATAACGGGTAAACACTGCGAGCTTATGTGCGACCACTGTGCATCCAAAATCCTCTGGCACATGATCTCTGCCACCACACCGGAGGAGTTAAAAAGGGTTGGAGAGGAGCTAAAAGCCAAAGGTATTGAAGGTATACTCATATCGGGAGGTTCCAACAAGGACGGAGTGGTGGAGCTCTACCCTTTCTTTGAAGCTATTGCATATCTCAAAAGGGAGCTAGGATTGATAACCACCTGTCACGTGGGGCTTGTAGATAGGGAGCTGGCAAAGGGCTTAAAAGAAGCCGGCGTAGATGCAGTACATATGGATGTGATAGGAGATGATAGGACCATAGCGGAGGTTTATAAACTGCCCCATAAGTCCGTGAAAGATTACGAAGAATCCCTGGCACTCTTGAAAGAATACAACCATAAGATAGTGCCCCATGTGATCATTGGACTCCACTATGGGAAGATCTTGGGTGAATACAGGGCAATAGACATGGTCTCTAAGTTTGACCCAGATGGTCTGGTTTTAGTGGTAGTCATGCCTTACTATGGAAAGGCAAGGTTCCAACTTTTACCCCCACCCACGCCGGAGGAGTGTGCAAAGGTCTTTTTGCACGCAAGGTTGAAACTACCAAAGACGCCGGTGGTGATCGGCTGTGCAAGACCTGCAGGACCTGAAAGGATCAAGATGGACCTCTATGCCCTTTATGCGGGCGTCAATGGTATAACCTTCCCTGCAGAAGGTATTTTGACCCACGCTAAAGAGATAGGTTTGGAGCCCGTTGTATCTCCAAACTGTTGCTCAACGGTAATACTGCCTATAAATTAATAAACATGCAGATGAAGGTTTTTGACTTAGACACCGCAAGAGAGACCTTAGTTGTAATTAAGCCTATAGTGGAGGAGATAAACACCAAGAGAATGGAGCTAACGGAAGCTTATGAAAGACTTCAGGAGGAGCAGGACCTCCTTGAAAGGATGTATCTTGAATCCCACATAAAGGACCTGGAAGCGCTAATAGACTCCCTCTTTAGAAAGATAGAGGCGCTGGGCGGAGTGATAAAGGGTATAGACCCAATACTGGTGGATTTCTTGAGCTTTCACAAAAACAGATACATCTGGCTCTGTTGGAAAGAGGACGAAGATACCATAATGTACTGGCATGAACTGAACGAGGGCTTTGCGGGTAGGAAACCAATAAGCCTTTTGGAAGAGGATATGCTATAATTTAACCACCTCCCTTGGAGGTAAAGGAGGTGGAACATGAAGAAGTTAATTTTTGTATTCTTAAGCCTTTTTATCTTTTCTACCATCACATTACCTGAACCCTCTTTGGCTACAACCCAGCAGAAAACTGCATCTGTCAAGTCCTCAAAGAATAGGGCAAATGTAAAGTCTCCGAAAAAGAAAACCGCAGTAAAGCCCTCAAACAAGAAGGTGGTTAAGCAAAATAACAAGAAAGTGGTTAAACAAAATAATAGGACAAAGGTTAAATTCTCCCGTTACGCAAAAAAGAAGTACGCAAAGAAGAATGTATTAAAGGTTAGATACTCCCACAACATAAACAAACCCCAGGAAGGAAACCTTTTAAAGCTAGAGGGTATGGTAAAGGACCTAAATGAACAATGAACAACTAAGGCTCATAGAAGAGCTAAAGATAAAACAGGGGGATACCTGGGGAGTTTTGAAGATAATGAGTGAATTTGTGGAGGGGTTTGATACCCTCTCCCATGTGGGTCCTGCGGTTACCTTCTTTGGAAGCTCCCGGCTGAGTCAGGAAAACGAAATTTACAAGCATGCTTACAGAACCGCCTTTATGCTTGGAAAGCTTGGCTTCCATATAATCACCGGTGGTGGTCCGGGAATCATGGAAGCGGCAAACAGGGGAGCTTATGACGCAGGAACTGTATCTATGGGTTTAAACATACAAATTCCCACAGAGCAAAAACCCAACAAATACCAAAATAGAAGATGTCAACTTTTGGCATCCATAGACTGGGGTGGTTGATGGTTAGGACCTGAAGCAGTTCTGATAAGCTTAGAAATATGAAGGCAAGACAATTAATAGAAGAAATACTAAGCAGAGTTTTTAAGTGGCACAGGTTTCCCGTAAGCCTAAAAGCAGAAGCTGTGCTCCTCTACTTTAAGGGACTTTCCCCAAGAGCAGTAAGGGAGTTCCTACTTCACAAGGGTTATTAGGGAAAGCTCTTCAGGCAATATATACGATTGCTATTTGGGTCTATAAGGTTTGCCTGTGTTTGTGCATCTTTCAAGAAGAAGGGACTCTTGGACAGCTAAGTTGGTTCTTTACAACACAAAGGCAAAGGGATGCACCACTGACAAGGGACCTTGGTATGTGAGTGCGGTCAAAGGGCTTGCAATGGAATGGCTACATGAGACTTTTGGGAAGAGGAATGAGGTTTCCTTGGAATGCTAAGTATGAAACCGTCTATAGATGGTTAGCCTCCTTTATTGTCATTTATACGATCATGAACCTAAAAAGTTGACATCCTCCCAAAATATATCCTTGAAGTTTGAATACTTCTTTGTGCGTAAGGTTATGCTGATCAAATACTCCATGGCTTACGTGATCTTTCCGGGAGGATTTGGCACCTTTGATGAGCTCTTTGAGGAGCTGACCCTAATGCAAACGGGTAAAGTCTACAGATTTCCCATAATCCTCTATTACACTCCCTTCTGGCAACCTTTGCTGGACTATATGAAAAGCACTATGGTAGAGTATGGAGTGATAGATGAAGAAGATATAGAGCTTATGAAACATGCCGACGCACCTGAGGAGGTAGTCCAAATAGTGCTACGGGAAGCAAAGGATAAGCTAAAGCTTTTGAAGAAAGAGGACCCACTTAATCCTTTGGTGGAGAAGTTGGATAAAATCTTAAAGGATGTTTAAGCTACTTCACATATCAGACTTTCATGCGGGGAAAACCCTAAACAGAGTATCAAGGAATGAGGATTTGGCTTATGCCTTAGAACAGGTCTCGGATATATGTCTTAGTGAAAAGGTGGATGTTTTACTGATTGCGGGCGATATCTTTGACAAAGCTGTTCCTGATTACTCTGCAGAAGGTACGGTCCTTGAGTTTTTGACAGAGTGGGCGGGAAGGGGTATAGAGGTGGTGCTTATAGCGGGCAACCACGATAGCTACGATAAACTGAGGGCTTATGCGAGCATCAAAAAGTTGGGGAGGTTGCATATCTTTGATAGACCAAGCCCAAAGGTGGAGGATATGGTCTTTCAATACAAAGACTTAGCCATTGCGTGCCTGCCTTATCCCAGCGAAAGGGTCCTGACCACCATCTCTGAGGACGCCCACAGAAGCTACTCTTACAAGGTAGCCCAGTATCTAAAAGCTTTGGCGAAGGCGGTGGAAGGCTATAAGTATCGCATACTCCTTGCCCATCTTATGGTGGAAAAGGGGAAGATTGCGGGCTCAGAAAGGGAGGTAAGTGTGAGCAGTTTTTATGCCATAAGACCAGACCAAATACCCGATAGCTTTCACTATGTAGCCCTTGGACATCTCCACCTCAACCAAAGAATAGAGTCAGCCACTCCGCCCACTCACTACTCGGGCAGTCTCTATCAGATAGATTTTTCCGAGAAGGGCACAAAGAAGTTTGTTAATTTGGTAGTTCTGGAGGAATTTGGGGCAAAGGTGCAAGCTCTGGAGCTTTCCCTATACAGACAGTTAAAGGAGGTGAGAATAGCAAAGGGTCAAAGCATTGACAGGGTTTTGGATGAAATAAAGGATCAAAAGGCACTCTATAAAGTGATCTTGGAGGCGGACATAAAGGACCCAATGCTCAATCTGAAAACCCAAAAACTGCACCAGGTATTGGGTGAAAAGCTTGTCTTTTTAAATTTGGAACTGCCCGAGAGTAGCTCCACTGAGCTTCCCATAGAAGTGGAAGGCTCGGACCTTTTGCAGATTTACAGGGCATACTACAAACAGAATTACAATCAAGACTTACCCGAAGAGATAGAAAGAGAAGTTTTTCGCTTGTTGAACGAAGTTCAGCATGAGACCCATCAGGCTTGAACTGGAAAACTTTACCATCTTTAGGGGAAGGCACAGCGTAGACTTCTCAGGGCTCAGGTTTTTTATCATTCAAGGTAGGACAGGGGCAGGAAAGACAAGTTTAATAGACGCCATGTGCTATGCCCTCTTTGGAAAGGTGCCAAGGCACGGAGATAGAAGAGACCTCCACGAGCACTTGATTTCAAAAGGAACAGACCATATGAGGGTATTCTTGGAGTTTTCCGTCAGGGACAAGAGGTATGCCATTGAAAGGGCTGTGAGGAAGGGAAGGGGTGAGGTAAGATTCTGGGAAGGGAACAGGCTTAAGAATGTAAAGGCAAACGAGCTTCCTGAGTTGGTCAAAAGGGTCTTGGGAGTTGATTACGATACCTTTACCAAGGTTATACTTTTGCCACAGGGACAGTTTGACAGGTTTTTAAAGCCCGAAAGACCACAGCAAAGGAGGGAAATTCTAAACAAGCTCTTGGGTGTAGATACCCTTATTGAGAAAATGGCGGAGCTGATAAGAGAGACAAAAAGACAGATTGAAAACCGCTTGGAGAGTATAACCGCATCCCTGCGTGAGCTCAGCTTTGCCACAAAAGAGGAGCTTGATAGGGTAAACAAAGAGATCACCCTTTTGGAGAAGGACCTTAACCTTTTGGAAGAAGAGAAAAAGAGGCTACAGGAAAGGCTCAATATTGCATCCCACAGGGACCGCCTCCAAGAGGAGCTAACAGAGTGCCAAAGACAGCTCGAAGAACTTCTTGAAAAGGCAGAGGAGATAGAACAGCTTGAGAGGGATCTTCAGGTGATGGAAGAGTTGAGCTCCTACGCTCCCTACGTGGAAAGTTTTAAAAGCCTTTCCCAAAGGGAGGAGCAGGAGATAAAGGAAATAAAGAGTTTAAGGGAGAAACTAGCCAAACTCTCCCATCAGAGGGAGCAGTTCCAAATACAGTTGGAAAAATACCGCCAAGAGTGGGAAAGATTGGGCGAATACGATGTGCAAATAGAACAGCTAACAAAAGAGTTAGAAAGACTAAAGAACGCCCTTGAAAAACACAGAGAAAGAAACCAAAAGTTAAAGGAGTTGGAGAACGTAGAAGAAGATATAAAGACTTTAGAGGGAGATATCAAAAATCTAACTGAAAGAATAGACAGGGGCGAAAACTACATAAAGGAGCTAAGGGAGAAGATAGAAGATTTAGAGGAAAAACAAAGAAGACTTCTAGAACTCAATCCCATAAAGATAAAGCTTGATGATGTAAGAAGGGAAAGGGAAAGTTTGGAACTTCTTAAAAAAGAGAAGGAGCTCTTGGAAGAACAGTTAGAAAAAATCAGGAAGGACATAAAAGAGAAAGAAAGCTCCCTTGTTCGCTTTCATGTGGAACACATAAGGGCACACCTAAAGGAGGGAGACCTCTGCCCAGTGTGTGGCAATGTAATTACCCAGCTACCTCCCACCGAGCCCTCTGAGAACTTTGAAACCATCAAAAGGGAACTGGATAAGCTTAAAGCTCTTGAATCTGAGCACCTTGAGAAAAAGGCAAGAATAGAGAGCAAGCTTTCTGCCCTGGAGGAAAAGGAAAGGGAGCTAAGGCAGTTATTAGATAAATGGGAGGAAGAAGAGAGGTTTGAGGAGGAGTATAGGGAGCTACAAAGGTCCCAAGCTGAACTGGAGGAAAGCAAAAGAAAGCTAAAACAGGCGGAGGAAAAGCTTAAGAATTTAAAGGAGGAGCTGAGCGCCAAGAGGGAGAGGCTATCCACCCTGGAGGGTAAGAGGGAAAAATTGCAAACCTCAGTAAAAGAGATAGAGGAGTATTTAGCGATAGAAGGATTTTGGGAGGTTAAGGAGCAGGACATAAGGGAAAAACAGATCCAGTTAAAAACCCTCAAAGACAGAAGGGATATGATAAGAAACAGCTATACCACTATCTCCGAACAGCTAAGGAGCGTAGAACTGGAGGAGAAAAGGGTCCAAACCGCCCTTTTAGAAAGGGAGAGGAATATACAAAGCCTGAAGGAGGAAAAGGAAAGGGTTGCCAAAAATCTGGAGCCTGCCATAAGGAAGTTTGGGCTCGGAACAGTGCAAGAGTTAGAAAAACTCATAAAACCTAAGGAATACATAGAAAGGCTAAAGCAAGAGTTGGAAGATTACAAAAGGAACGTTGCCCTGTTGAAAGAAAAGGAGCAAAGGCTAAAAGAAGAACTGAAGAACTTTGAGGGAGTAGAACCTACTCAGGAGATAAAGGCTAAGATGCAACAGGTGGAAGAAGAGTACAAAAACAAAAATGTTCAGCTTGGACATTTAAGGGAACAAAAAACGCGCATAGAGGAAGGTTTAAAAAGGAAGGAAGAGCTTTTGAAGGATCAAGAGGAGCTTCAGAGGAAGGAGGGTATATACAGAATCCTTGAAAGGGACTTTAGGGCAGACAGGCTTCAGGAATTTTTAAGTCAGATCATGCTCCAAAAGATCATAGCAAGGGCCAACTTCTACCTGCAAAAATTCACATCCGGTGCCTACGAGTATGATTTGGAAGGTTCAGAAATCCTGATAATAGACAGGCTCTCCGGACACAAAAGAAGCGTAAGCACCTTGAGTGGTGGAGAGACCTTTTTGGCGAGCCTCTCTTTAGCCTTCGGAGTAAGCGACATAATATCCAAGAACGCACCCATAGAGAGCCTTTTCATTGATGAGGGCTTTGGTAGCCTAGACAGGGAAACGAGGGAAGGGCTATCTCAGTTTTTTGAGATGATAAAGCTCAATGCCAACAGAATGGTGGGGATCATAAGTCATTTGGAGGACCTGGCAGAGAAGTTTGACCAACGCATAGAAGTGGTGAGGCGAGGAGATAGGTCTTTTGTAAACGTGATAGTGTGATAAAATAAAAAACTTATGATAACCAAGGTAGGCTGGAGTATAACCCATCAGGAATTTACCGTCACAGACTATTACTACTTTTCAATCCTTCAGAGGGAGGCAGAAAAACACAACATAATCATAGAGGAGGTGGATCGTTGGGAAAAGTTAAAGGAGTATGATACGATCGTGTTCAACTATCCAGAAGTTCCCTTCACTGAAAAGGAGGCGGAGGAGGTAGAAAAGTGGGTTTGGGAGCTTGGAAAAAAGGTCATACTGGGCGGATACTATAAAAACGAGGATCACATAGCGGACACTTGCAACACCCTAGCAAGAAGGTTCGGCATGGAGCTAAACCCAGATGAGGTGATTGACGAGGTAAACAACCACAACGGAGAAAAGTATTTTATAGTAACCTCAAAAATCAGAAGGTACAACAAGAATCAAAAAAACGAAGTTAATGTAGAAAAAATCATGCTCGCATGCAGTGCGTCCATAAAGCCTCTTATGCCCGATATAAAGGTGGTGGTTAGAGGAGAGGACACCGCAGTCTCCAACATGGGCAACTACACCCTGCTCATTGCAGAGCAGATAGCACCCACCAGCGGTGGATACTTTTGCCTTGCGGGCACCTGCGTCTTTTGGGACAATTACTCCATAACCCTATACAACAACCTTGAATTTTCTTTGAACCTGTTGAGACACCAAACTCCTCTGCCAACCCAATCGGGCAAACAGGTAATCTTTGGCCTATAATAAAATCAAAACCAGGAGGGAGGTTTTTCCAGTGAAGGCACAGGAATGGATAGAAAGATTGCCAGAACAATTCGTTGTGTATGAAATTACTCCTATATCTCCCAGTGCGTACAAGGGGATTGTTTTTACCGGAATGGGTGGCTCTGGGATTGTGGGGGATGTGCTAAAGCTCTTTTTAGAAAAGGATGGAGTAACGGTTCCCGTCCTCTCTCTGAGGGGTTATGAACTGCCTCCCTATGTGAGGGAGGGTTGGCTTTTGGTGGCTATCAGCTACAGCGGAAACACAGAAGAGACCCTGAGCGTGGCGGATGAGGGAATAAAAAGGGGTTTAAAGGTTGTCTGCGTTAGCTCTGGGGGAAAGCTAAGGGAGGTTGCCCAAAGGGAAGTTTTAGACTTTGTGGAGGTTCCCTCTAACTATGCTCCACGCTACGCCTTTGGCTTTATGTTATCGGCAGTTATGAGCTTGTTTGGGAAAAAGGATCCCATAGAGAGAATAAGAAAGCACTTGGAAGAAAGCAAGGGAGAGATAAAGGAAATCGCCTACCGCATTGCCCAAGTTATTCAGAACTACGTTCCCATAGTTTATGGCACACCGCTGACGGAACCCATAGCCTTCCGATGGAAAACTCAGACCAACGAAAACTCCAAGACTCTTTGCTACACCGCCACACTGCCCGAACTCCACCACAATGAAGTGGTAGGGCTTGACAATCCAATAACGAGGAACCTCTGCCACTTTATCATCCTGTGGGACCCAGAGGATCATCCCCGAGTTAAAAAGAGGGTTCAAATCACAGAAGAACTCTTTAAAGAGTTGGGCTTGGCACCCATAGTGCTACAAGGCAAGGGGGATACCTTAGAGGAGAGGCTTTTATATCTTGCTTACATTGAAGATTGGGTTAGCTTCTATTTGGCAGGATTTTATGGCTATGATCCGCTACCTGTTAAGGTGATAGACCGAATAAAGAGGGCGCTGAATGACTGAACTCAGCTGGATAATCTTTGGCTCGTTGGTCCTTTTTGCCCTGTTTTTGGACCTCTTTGTTTTTCACAGACACCCTCATAAAATATCCGTGAAAGAATCCCTGGTCCTGTCCGCCTTTTGGATCGGAGTTGGCATCGCCTTTTCTGGCTATGTGTATTACGCCGAGGGAACCCAAGCTTTTTTGGAGTACATAACGGGCTATTCTTTGGAAAAAGCCCTGAGCTTGGATAACATATTCGTGTTCATTCTTATATTTTTCTACTTTAAGGTGCCTGAAGAGTTCAGACACAAGGTGCTCTTTTGGGGAGTTTTTGGGGCAATAGTCTTTAGGGCAATCTTTATCTTTGCGGGCATTGAGCTTATAAAGCTCTTCCACTGGGTAATTTACATCTTTGGCATAATCCTCATCGTCTCCGCAATAAAGCTTTTGATTACAGAGGAAAAAGAATTTCACCCAGAAGAAACAATAGTCTACAAAATAGCCAAAAGGATCATACCTTTGAAACCTATCTACGAAGATGGAAAATTTTTTGTGAGAGAGGGCAAAAAGCTCTACGCCACGCCACTGTTTTTGTCCCTTCTCTTTGTGGAAAGCTCAGACATTATGTTCGCCATTGACTCGGTGCCCGCCATACTTGCCATCTCCAAGGATCCTTTCGTAGTTTATACCTCAAACATCTTTGCCATATTAGGGCTCAGGTCCCTTTACTTTGCTGCATCTGCTATCTTGTCGTTCTTTCACTTTTTACACTATGGGCTCTCTTTCATCTTAGCTTTCATTGGCGTGAAAATGCTGATCTCCGAGTTTTATAAAATACCGGTTCTTGTGTCTTTGCTTTTGATCTTCAGCGCCATATTCATCTCGGTGGTGGCGTCTTTACTGGTCAAGAAAAAGCCTTCCCAACCATAACCTTTTGCACCCTTTTTTCATCTGCTTGAACCACTTTGAACATAACACACTGGATGTTCGTCTGCTCTCCCTTTTTGGGGATCCGCCTCAGATGATAGGTCAAAAGTCCCGCTACGGTGGAGCAAGGTCCCTTTGGAAGCTCTACACCCAAAAGCCTCTCAAGGTCCTCTATCGGAAAGCGCCCATCCACAATCCACTTATCCTTTTCTATCTCTACGACCCGATCTTCCTCCAGCTCCTCCTGACCCAAGCCTCCCATAAAGAAGGAAGATAGGTCATCAACGGTAACGATGCCCAAAACCACCCCCAACTCATCCACCACTATTCCCATACCCTCTTTGGTGCTTTTAAAGGTCTCAAGGGCTTCTTGCAAAGACGCAAACTCAGGAAAGACCGCAACCGGTCTAATAAAGTCCTTTATGCTAAGGTTCCTCCCATACCACTCCGCCAAGTCAAACATATCCACATATCCCACAATCTCATCCACCCTACCCCTGTAAACGGGCAGTTTTTTGTATCCGCTCCTTTTCATTTCTGCTATTGCCTGCTCTACGGTGGCGTTTTCGCTGATCATGACCACTTGGTGAATGGGCTTTAACACCTCCGAAAGGTAAGTATCCCTTGCAGACAGTAGCTTTACCGCAAGCCTTAGCTCCTCTCCTTCCGCAAGTTCCTCTCCTACTGCCAACAGGTCCTTTCGGGAAAGTTTTTCCTTAGATAACCCTTCTAATCTTTTGCTCAATTGCCGGCTCAGAACCCTAACCGTCTTGAGGAGGGGCAAAAGAACCTTTTTTAGCTTACTCAAAAACCAGAGGCTGGGCACCAAAACTTTTTCTGAGTGTTTGTGAAATAGGCCCTTTGGAACAAACTCGCCAAAAATAAGAGTAAAGATCACAAGGGTTGCAGAAAAAAGCACCTCCAAACCCAATAAGAACTTAAAGGTCTCTGCCAAATTGAAGATAATCAATGTGTAAAAGGTAGTGGCAAGAACTATGCTAACGGTGTATCCAAGCATTGTTAGGGTTATGTAGTCCTCTGGGTTTTCGTAAAAATCCATCAAAAACTCATACTTGGTCTTTTTGTACAGGGCAAGAATTCTACTCCTGTCTGTATTTACTAGGGCGATCTCTGAGCCAGAAAAAATACCCTCCAATATAACAAAGAAAACCACTGCAACTAAAAGCCCTAAGATTTCCATCCTACCACCACCCTATCTTGCCCTGAGTAGTCTTTGAAGATTTTAGGGGAATAATCCTTAAGTAGTTCTCGGACTATCTGCCCCTGGTCATGCCCTATTTCCAAAACAAAAAAGCCATTTTCTTTGAGAAAATCTCCCACCTGCTGGGCAAATCTCTCGTAAAACTCCCAGCCCTTTTTGCCACCTATTAGGGCATCTTTACCTTCCAGCTTTACGCCTTCGGGTAAGGTTTCCCAAAGACCCGCCGGTATGTAAGGAGGGTTGGAAACCACAAAATCAAAGCGAAGACCCTTTACAGGTTCAAAATCCTTGCCTTGCAAAAGTTTAAGCCTTTGGGAAACACCGTAGTTCTCCGCGTTGATGCTTGTAAGTTCCAAAGCCTTTGGGTTTATATCCGTGCCATACATAAACAGCCTTTCCCTTTCTAAAAGCAGTGTGATGGCAATGCAACCGCTCCCCACTCCTATCTCTAAGCCTGTGTAATCCCTCCGAGAGTCCAACAGCTCCAAAGTTTTCTCCACCAAAAGTTCTGTTTCGGGTCTTGGTATCAAAACCCCCTCCACAACCTTAAAGGTTCTTCCATAAAAGTCCCACTCTCCAATAAGGTATTGCAACGGATAGCCTTCCTCAAGCTTCTTTATAGATTTTTCGTACTCTTCCAAGAGCTGAAGAGGGACTTCTTCCTCCATTTTCAGGTAGAGTTCAGGGGCTTTTACCCCCAGAAGGTGTGCCAGAAGGAGCTGTCTGTCCCTTTGGGACACTTTGCTGGGTCTGAGTATTAGCTCCTTTACCTTCATTTTCCAAAAGGGAAGCCCTCCTTGAGGGATGGAAAAAGCCTATAAGCAGGGCTATGCCCATGAGCATAAAGCCAAGCCAGTAGGTTGCCTTGGTAAGTATGGTATCCACGCCACCGGGACCAAAGACCCCCTGCCCCATACCACCGAAAGCACTACCCACATCTCCCCTGCCCCTCTGCATTAAAACCACCACTACGAGGAGCAGGGCTACCATTATAAAAAGCACTGTCAGAAGGTAATACATGGAAAAAATTATAATCCCTTACTCACCCTTACCCAAAGCTGTATATATCCCTGCTTGAGTTTGTACCGGTTTATAAGAAGCCTGTTTTTGAACTGTTTGGGGACTCTGGCGTACTCCTCTGTTTTGGTTATAGCTTCCCAGAGGTTCAAAAATACGTGCTCTCCTTCCCTTTGAAAGGGTCCCTTTTGCAAAAGCTCCTCCAAGCCTTTTTCGGTCATCACCGTGAGTCCTATTGCCCTTATATCTGGCTGTTCGTTCTTTACGCTCTGCGCGTCCTCCTTCAGGGGCACCTGCACGTCCTTTGAAAAGATAAATTCCTTCTTTTTAAAGCCAACCCTCAGTAAGCCATCAAGCACCTCAAAGTTTAAGCCCTTAAAGGTTTCGTTCAAAAGCTCCTTAGGGACTTTTACCTCAATCTCTGTATCTATGAGATTGCCCAGGTTTATAAGGTCCTCGGAAAATATACCCATAGTTTTAAATATAAGTGGAGACGAGGGGATTTGAACCCCCGACCTCCTGCTTGCGATGCAGGCGCTCTCCCACTGAGCTACGTCCCCTAAGAACTTATAATAGATTTTAATGCATAATAAAGCCATAGAGGAAGTTCTAAAAGAGTTAAACACCTCTCCCTTTGGTCTCTCCCAAGAGAAAGCGGAGAGAAGACTAAAGCGCTATGGGCTCAACGAAATAGAGGAGAGGAAAGAGAGCGTCTGGGTTATCCTGCTGAGGCAATACACCAATCCTTTGATTTTGATCTTGGTTGTGGCAGGCTTTTTGGCTTTTTTCCTTGGAGATTAGCACGATTCTGTAATAGTCTGGGGAATAATTCTCGTAAACGGTCTTATAGGCTTTTATCAGGAGCTAGAAGCTAACAAGGCAAAAGGTGGTTGTTATTAGAGATGGTAAAGAGAAGGAGATAGACACAATCTTTTTGGTGCCCGGATACATAGTGCTTCTATCGGAGGGGGATGTGGTACCCGCAGACTTAAGGCTTCTGGAAGAGGCGGGTCTATTGGTGGATGAAGCACTTTTAACGGGCGAATCGGTGCCCGTAGAAAAATACTCCCATGTTGTTTTACCGGAGGACACTCCTCTTTACGAAAGGGTCAATTGCCTATATAAAGGTACTGTAGTGGTTAGGGGAAAGGCAAAGGCGGTCGTTTTTGCTACGGGAAGACAAACCCAAATGGGGCTTATAGCGGAAAAGCTTGAAGAAAAGTCTCCGGAAAGCCCCCTAACCCTTGCCTTAGGAGATTTTTCCAAAAAATTGGTAGTAGGCTTAGTGCTCATTCTCTCCACCTTGGTTTTAATAGGCATAGCCCAAGTTAGGAATTGGGAATTCATCCTGTTTTTTGCAGTAGCCCAGCTTGTTTCCGCAGTGCCGGAGGGACTTCCCATAGTCATAACCATAGCCCTTGTGATAGGTGCCATAAGGCTTGCCAAAAACAATGTTTTGGTCAGATACCTGCCCTCGGTGGAGACTTTAGGTAGTGCCACCTTCATATGCACTGATAAAACTGGCACCATAACGGAAGGAAGGCTGAGGGTGGAAGACTATATACCTTTGGATGAAGAGGAACTGTTTCTGTGCTCCGCCTTGTGCAACGATTCGGACGGCAAAAAGGGAGATGCGGTAGACCTTGCCCTTCTTGAGTGGTTGGACGATATGGGCTTTAACTGGTTGAGCATAAGAAGTGTCTTTGATAGGGTTTGGGAGCATCCCTTTGACACCAGAAGAAGGTTGATGGCGGTGGTAGTAAAAAGTGGGAAAGGCTACAAACTATACATAAAGGGGGCTTTTGAAAGCCTTTCAAAGCTTGTGGGCAATAGCTCAAATGTTTCACAAGAAAAACATGATCATATGGCAAAGAGAGGGCTAAGAGTTTTAGCCTTTAGATATGTAGAGCTTGAAAGGATTCCAGAGGATATAGATAGCGTAAAGATTGAGTTGATTGGGTTGGTGGGTTTCTTAGACCCTCCTAAAAAGGGTGTGAAGGAGGCAGTGGAACGGGCAAAGAAGGCGGGCATAAGAGTGGTCATGATTACTGGGGACAATCTGCTAACCGCAAAGGCGGTGGCAAGTATGGTTGGTATCTACCAGGAGGGAGATGTTGTCATAGAGGGAGCTTCTCTTGCAAACTATTCAGACGCTGAAATCTACGAACTTTTAAAACGCACCACCGTGGTGGCAAGGGCTCTTCCGGAGGACAAGTATCGGATAGTTAAGGTCCTTCAGTCTCACGGAGAGATCGTGGCGGTAACGGGCGATGGGGTAAACGACGCACCAGCCCTAAGGGTGGCAGATTTGGGCGTGGCTATGGGCTCTGGTGCTCAAGTTTCAAAGGATGCGTCTGCCATGATCATAACAGACAATAATTTGACGGTTATTGTCCAAGCCATAATGGTAGGTAGGCTTATAGCCCGAAACATAGCCAAGGTTATAAGATATCTCCTTTCCGCCAACGGCTTTCAGATAATCTACAACGGCTTAGCCATCATCTCCGGAATGCCTTTACCACTGTATCCTACCCACATACTCTGGATAAACTTGGTTACCGATGGTGTAGTAGACAAGGCTTACCCCTTCACCAAGTACGAAGGAGACCCAACCAAGGAAAAGCCCAAGAGACCTCAAGAAGTTTTCCTGGGGAAGAAGCAGATAATTTACATACTCTATACAGCGCTAATCTGTGCCCTTGGGCACTATTTACTCCTTAGCTACATAGTGGCTAAGTATCCTTACGAGCTGGCACTTTCTATAAGCTTTACCTCATCGGTCATTTCCCTGTGGGCTGTTGGAATTCAAGAGATAAGCTCTAGGCCTTTCCTTTTGAACCCAATTGAATACGTAAGAACGAATCCTTACGTGTACTTAGGAATAATCCTAGGCATAGTTCTACAGGCCCTTGCGGTTTATGTTTTTGAGGATTTCTTCAAGACGGTGCCCTTGGACGTGGAACATTTGCAGTATACCCTGATAATGCCCGTGGCTGTCTTTTTAGCTATAGAGCTCAGAAAGTGGGTAGAGTGGCTTTATAATAGAAAAGCGTGGTAAGAGTTTTTGTTGGTTTCTTCTCCACAAAGACCATACAGGAACAGGTGGAAAGGCTAAAGGAACAAACGGAGGACTTTATAAAGGGCAAGTGGGTGGAGCCACAAAACTACCATATGACCTTTCAGTTCATAGGAGAGGTGCCGGAGGAAAAACTTATGGATATAATAAAAGGCGTGCAGGAAGTCTCTCAGAGGAACAAACCCATAAGGGTAAAGTATAAATCCTTGGGAGTTTTTCCGGACATAGATAAAGCAAGGGTACTATGGATTGGTGTATCAGAGGGTGCAGACAGACTTAAGGCACTGGCTAAGGATGTATACAACAATAACAAAAAATACGGTATAAAGAGCAATGGTAAGCCCTTTTATCCTCATGTAACCATTTGCAGAATAAAGGAGTATGATAAGAAAAAGCTAAAGAACCTTCTCAAAAGGTACGAAAACTACAACTTTGGGGAGGACCTGGTGGACAGAATATCCATAATAAGGAGTTCTTTAACTTCCATAGGACCCATATACTCGGTTTTGGAGGAGTTTTACTTAAATGGATAGGCTAACGTACAAATCTGCGGGCGTAGATCTGGAAAAGGCAGAAAGCTTTGTGGAGTTTATAAAAGAAAAGATAAAGGGCTTGGGTTTTCAAGCCAAGCTTTTTGGAAGTTTTGCCAGCGGTGTTTATTTGCAGGGCTACAAAAAGCCAATACTCATGATGACCACCGATGGTGTGGGCACAAAGCTAAAAATAGCCCAAGAGCTTGGGAGCCATCACACGGTAGGCATAGACCTTGTGGCTATGAACGTTAATGACCTTATAACCTCCGGTGCTAAGCCCTTGGGATTTATGGATTACATAGCTACTGGCAAAATAGAGTTAGAAGTTCTAAAGAAGGTTATTGAGGGTATATTGGAAGGTTGTAAGCAGGCGGAGATGCCCTTAGTGGGCGGGGAAACTGCAGAGATGCCCGGCTTTTATCCGGATGGAGTCTATGACCTTGCGGGCTTTTGTGTGGGTGTGTGCGAAGAGGAGGAACTCATAACCGGGGAAAACATAAAACCCGGAGATATTCTCATAGGACTTCCTTCTTCGGGCTTTCACAGCAACGGCTACTCCCTTATCAGAAAGGTTGTAGAAATAAACAAACTGAGCTATTCCACCTTTATGGAAGAGTTTGGAAAAACCCTTGGGGAGGTTCTGCTTGAACCTACAAGAATATACTGGAGGGAGGTGAAGGAGCTTATTGAAAAGAGAGTGGAAATAAAAGGCATGGCGCATATAACGGGTGGGGGACTGCTGGGGAACCTGGTTCGGATCCTTCCAGAAGGCACAAAGGCGGTGGTGGAAGAGAAGAAAATTCCGAAAAATCCCATCTTTGACTGGGTGCAAAGGCTTGGTAAAATAGAAAGGGAGGAGATGTTTAGGGTTTTTAACATGGGTGTGGGGTTTGTTCTGGTTGTGGATGAAATAAACGCAAGCAAAGTGCTTTCCCAAATCCCTCAAGCCTTTGAACTGGGAGCAATAAAAGCCGGAGAAAGGAGTGTAGAGATTGCGTAGGATTGTTCTCTCGCTTTTAGTAAGCTTTGGCTGGCTCTTTGCCCAGAGGGTGGAGAGCGTAAAAATAGAGGGTGCCCTCTATGTGCCGGAGGATGTAATTAGAGGACTTATAAAGGTTAAGGAGGGTATGTCTTACGATCCCTTTGCAGTGCGGGAAGATATAAGACGCCTTTACAGAACCGGCTTTTTTGAGAGCGTGGAGGTATACGAAGAAAAGGCGGGAGATAAAGTGTTCCTTACTTACAAGGTCAAAGACCTTCCGGTTATATACAAAATAGAATTCAGAGGAAACAAGAAGATAAAGAGCGATGAGCTTGAAAAGAAAATAGGCATAGAAACAGAAGTGGGTAAGATAGATGTGGAGGAGTTGACCCGGCAATTCACCTCCTCACCCGCCATAGAAGAAAAAGTGGAGGTGCAAAGAAGGCTAAAGCTGGGAAGGGTCCTCAGCCAAGAGGAAATGGAAACCATCAAAAACAGGATCATCCAAGCATACGAAAAGGAAGGATACCCAAACGTGCAAGTTTCTTATGAACTCGTGCCCAAAAAGGGAGCGTCAAAGCTTGTGTATAACATAATAGAGGGTGAGCCAGAATATGTGGCAAGCATTGAAATAAAAGGAAATAAAAGCTTTAGAAAAGGAAGACTTTTGGACCTGACGGAAACGAAGCCCCCGAGCTTGCTTGCCTTTAGACTAAAGCCACCCTTTAGTGAAGAACTCCTCAAGGAGGATATAAAGAGGATCGAAGAGTTTTACAGGTCTGAAGGCTTTTTGGAGGCAAAAGTTTCATACAGGGTAGAAAAAGAAAAAAACAGGTATAGGATTTTCATAGAAGTTCAAGAGGGACCAAGATATAAGCTGAAGGCACTGAAGCTAGAGGGAAACACTTACTTTTCTTCCAAAGAACTGATAGGTAATCTTCTTAAAAAGAACAAGGGAGGATTTTACAGGGAGGAGGTTATAAAGAACATCATTAAAAACATAAGGGATCAATACACCCAGATAGGCTTCCTTGGTGTTTCTGTGGATAGAGAGGAAAAAAGGGATTACCAGAAAAAGGAAGTGGAAGTAGTTTTAAAGATATCCGAGGGTGAGCCCTTCTATGTAGGAAGGATAGAGGTAAGAGGAAACTATGAAACAAGAGATTACGTAATAAGAAGGGAGATGAGGGTTCAGGAAGGGGACCTTATCAACCAAAGGGAATTGGAGAGGTCAAGAACGAGGATCTTCAACTTGGGTTATTACGAGGATGTAAGCATAGAACCCTTTCCTGCTGAAGGGAATAAGCTGAACCTAGAAACCAGAGTAAGAGAGAGATTTACAGGACAGTTCTCTGTAGGCTTGGGCTACAATCAGGTAACCAAGGTTTCCGGTTTTATCTCTCTTAGAAAGGGAAACTTCTTGGGCACGGGAGACATAGCCAGCATTTCCGTATCTTACGGTAGCAACATCAAAGACAACGCCCTTTCTTACACCAAAAAATGGTTTTTGAACCTACCTATAGACCTCAGTGGTTCCGTCTACGATAAGCGTATAGAATACACAACCTACACGGTAGAAAGAACGGGTTTGGACTTAATAGCATCAAGAGAGATAAGCGAATTCTGGAGGATCAGCGGTGGTATTAGCTTTCAGAGGGTCAGATACTCGAACATATCTCCAAGCGCATCATCCCTGATACTTCAGGAGGCTGGAGAAAGACAATCTAGAAAGCTGATTTTTGGCGTTTCAAGGGATACAAGGGATAACTATCTCTTTCCCACAAAGGGTTCTCTCACAGAGATAGGATACTCGGTTGCAGTGCCCGTTTTGGGAGGAACAGAGAGGTTTAACAAAATCAACCTCTCCCATCAAACCTTTCTAAAGGATACATTTTTTGATACAGGTTTGATACTTGCCTTTAAGGGAGTCCTTGGTATTGTGGAACCTTACGGCGGAAAGACGGTGCCCCTGGACGAAAGGTTCTTCGTAGGTGGAGACTTCACCATTAGAGGCTACAAGTACGGCTATGCAGGTCCTTTGGACCCTAACACATCAGACCCCGTAGGTGCTAAAAGGCAAATAATCCTCTCTGCAGAAGCCAACTATCCACTTTACAAAAATATACTTTACGGAGCACTATTTTACGACACAGGGCTTGGCTTTGATAAAACCAGCGAGTTAAAACTTCAAAATCTAAAAGGAGGCTATGGAGTAGGATTAAGGTTTGTCACACCCTTTGCCCCCATTAAGCTGGACTGGGCCTTTAAGACCAAAAAGGTACCCGGTGACACCTCTCGCAGTAGAATACACTTTGTCTTGGGATTTTTCTTTTAAGGGTTAACCCCTTAAGGCGGATAAAGCAAGCTCGTCCAGTTCTCCTGCCTTTTGCAAGTTGCCTGTATGCATAAAAGGTATAGTTCCCACAACAGTGCCACCAGGAAAGAGCGCATCCTCCACCTTCTGGATGGAAACCTCAAACACAGAAACAGGGAACTTTACCTCTTCTATTCTTTCAAGAATGAGCTTTGGGTTGCCATAGAGTGCCAAGGCGGTGTTTGCGCTAAAGACCATTATGGCTACCTTTCCCGTTTCCTGCATATTTTTTGCGCTTTTGGCGTTGGAACTGAGGGCAAGCCGAAGGGTTTTATCATCAACGGGATAAACCCACGTTATAAAGGTGGCGTGAAGTTCTCCGTTTTTGTCTGTGGTGGTAAGGACTACGGGGAAAACTCCCACACTTCTCATAAAATCCATTAGTTCCTTGGGTAGCATTTTCAAGTCCTCCTTGAGCTTTATTATAGCATGGGCTTGCAAAGAATAGAGAGTTTTTTTATATTTTAATACTCCCATGAAGAGATTTATGCTAAAGTCTAAAATACACAGAGCAAGGATAACAGGCACAGAACTGCACTACGAAGGTAGCCTATCTTTGGATGTCAGCCTCATGGAAGCTGCCCAGCTACTCCCCTACGAGAAGATAGAAGTCTACAACGTGAATACAGGCAGTAGGTTTTCCACCTATGTAATTCCTGCACCAAGGTATTCGGGCGAGGTAAGACTAAATGGTGCCGCTGCGAGGCTTGGTGCGGTGGGAGATATTATCATAATAGCCTCTTATGGTCTCTTTGACGAGGAAGAGTTGAAGGACTTTAAGCCTGTTCTTGTTTATGTGGATGAACATAACCGACTAAAAGAAGTGAAAAGGGAGATGCTGGAGGAGTTTGTGTGAAGTGGCAAATATCCAAGGTCTTTAGGTTTGAGGCGGGACACAGGGTTTGGAAGCAAAACCTAACTCACGGAAGGGGAGCAGACTTTACTGTTGGAAAGGAGATCCCAGTTAATAAGTGCATAAATTTGCACGGACATAGCTATGTGCTGGAAGTGGTCTTGGGCTCTAATACCCTCTCTGAGCAGGATATGGTCATAGACTTCTACCATGTAAAAAACGCCCTGAAGGAGCTAATAGACACCATTGACCATAGCTTTATCATAGATAAAGCGGACCCCATGTATCCAGAGCTAAAGGAAGTAGCAGAAAAATACGGTGCCCTCAAGCTCTTCCCAGTGGATTTTTGCCCTACTGCAGAAGCCCTTGCCAAGTTCTTTTATGACTTCCTTGAAGACAAATTGAGGGCGGTGGGACTTTTGGGAGAAGTAAAGGTTATAAAGGTGGTGCTTTGGGAAACTGCCACTTCAAAAGCTGAATATTACGGAAATGTGTTATAATTTAATTAGGAGGTGAAGAAGGTTGGTGTTTGTGATAGTAGATGAAAACGAATCCTTTGAGAAGGCTTTTAAAAAATTTAAGAGGCTTGTAGAGAAAGAAGGGATACTTACAGAAGTCAGAAGGCGTCAATTCTACGAAAAACCAAGTGAAAAGAAAAAGAGAAGGGAACGTCAAGCGAGGAAGAGAATATTGAAGGCCATGAAGAAAAGAAACATGCTTTGAAAAGCTACTTATCTATCCATCTTATAAGCTTTTAGTGCTTCCCTCTGCTCCTCTATGATAAACCTCCTTATGGTGTCCTCGTAATCTTTTTTCAAGTTTAAAAATTTTAAACCAAAACACGTTCTATCGATAGAACCCGATATATGCTTTATCTCTGCCAAAATGCTTTTAAAAGCTTCACCTTTCCATTCAAATTCTAAAAGCAAGCTATCGCTTTCCTTTGCTGAAACGAACCTAAGACTTTCCTTTGTATGAAACAAAACCTGTCTGATAGACCTCTATGTCTCTCGTGGTAGCAAGCGGTAGAAACCATGGTAAATGCTCAAATTTGAGCTTCTTTCTAACACTAGCAATGATGGGTATATTATCCGACACACCTTTCAAATACATACTTGCTGTAAAAAACTTTATTTGGCTCTTCCAAAGTGCTTGCACACTTATATAGCAAAGCGATTTCTTCTTCATTAAGCTCCATCTGCTTTCCGATAACCTCAAACTCCTTTCTTGCGGACCTACTGGCGAGATATCTTGATATGGCATAAGGGAGAACTACAAGAATCACCACAGAAGCTACAAAGCCAAAAAGAACAAGAAGTATGTCTATCAAATCGGTTTGGAACATATATTTGGTGGCTTCTTTGAAGGTTTCAAATCTTCCTTGGTAATTCACATTAGAAGTTCTCCCGTAGGTATTTTTCTGCCTCTATGGCGGCTATGCACCCTTCCCCCACCGCCACAGCCACTTGACCGGTGGCTCCGCTTCGGCAATCCCCACATGCAAACACACCCTCCACACTGGTTCTCATTCTTTCATCGGTGATGATATATCCTCTATCGTCCATCTTGACAAAACCCTTAAGGAAGCCAGTGGCGGGCTCCAAACCGATGAAAATAAACACCCCTTCCACTTCCAAGGTGGAAAGCTCCCCCGTTTGGGTATCTTTAAGAAGCAAGCCCTCCACCGCGTCTGTACCCTTTATCTCTTCCACCACCTTGTTGGGCAAGAACTTGATCTTGGGATGGGAAAGCACCTTTTCCTGAAGATGTTTTTGGGCCCTCAACTGATCTCTTCGGTGGATCAGATAAACCACACTACCAAAACGGGTTAAAAACAAGCTTTCCTGGCAGGCGGAATCCCCTCCACCTATTACCGCAATAGGTACTCCATCAAAGAGGGCACCATCGCAGGTAGCACAGTAGGATACTCCTCTGTTCAGAAACTCCTCCTCCCCCTTTACACCCGACTTTCCTGGACTTGCTCCTACAGCAAGAATAACCTTTTTGCTCCTCAGGAGCTCCCCGGTCCTAAGGTGCAAGAGTATTTCTTTACCCACCTTTTCTACCTTTACCACTTCCTTCCCGTGGATTTTCAAACCAAACCTTTCTGCCTGTTCTTTGAACCTGAGGGACAACTCTTTACCGCTTATCCCTTCTGGAAATCCTGGATAGTTCTCCACCAAGTCTGTAATGGCTATCTGTCCCCCGATGGTACCCTTCTCCAGAAGGAGGGTGTTCATCTTTGCCCTTGCACAGTAAAGCCCAGCGGTCAATCCCGCTGGACCACCCCCCACTATAACGCAATCGTGCAGTATATCCTCGGAGATCATATATGGCTAAGGATCATTTGCTTTATGGCCTCTTTAGGTTGAACGCCAATCCTTGTATCAACTACTTCACCGTTTTTGAAAAGCATCAAGGTGGGTATTGCCCTTATGCCATACTGCATTGCTATGTTGGGGTTTTCATCGGTGTTTAGCTTGCCAACCTTCACTTTGCCTGCAAACTCATCCGCCAACTCCTCTATGATGGGTGCTATGATCCTACAGGGACCACACCAGGGAGCCCAAAAATCCACTAGAACTGGCTTGTCTGAGTTAATGACCTCTGCATGCCAGTTGCTTTCTGTTAATGTGATGACGTTTCCTGCCATTTTATTACCTCCTTGCTTAAGATTTCATAGATTTTTAAAGCCCTTTCATCCTTGATATAGTAGCAAACTACAGAACCATCCCTTTTACAACCTACTATACCTTTGTTCCTAAGTATTCCAAGGTGCTGGGATACGTTGGGTTGGGAGATTTTGAGGAGCTCGCTAAGGTTTTTGACACACTGCCTGCCTTCTATCAAGGTTGCCAAAATCCTTAGCCTTATGGGATGAGCCAAAGCCTTCAAAAGCTCTGCCCACTCCTCAAGGATTTCTTCACTCAAATACTCCATCCTTCAATATATATTAACATTGTTATATTTTTTTATCAACAGACTCTGAGAGTGTTCTAAAAATATAAACCCATTGACACACAAGAGTTTTAAAGCTAAAATCTAACTCTGATGTTTGTTAGCCTTCAATTCAAGCTTGAACTGAGAAAAGAAGCCAAAGAAAAACTCATAAAGCTTATGCGTAAACAATCCTCCGCTATCCGCGTGGCATACAATATGCTAAAAGAGTTGGAAAAAGAAGAAACAAAGAACCCACACGCCCAAATATACCAAAGACTAAGACAGCTATTTCCTGACCTGCCGACAAAATACATTGATTCAGCCATATACAAAGCTAGGCGATACCCTACAGATAAACCAGTAGTGTTTGGTGGCAAAAGACTCTTTGAAAAACTTTGTAAAAATCACCTTACGGGGAAAGCAAGGGAGGTACTTAAAAAACAATGGAAAGAATTAAGGCAGGGAACACTTATAAGCATCGGGTCAAAATCAGACAGGGGAAACAGGTTAACAAGATTTGAAGACCTAAACGGACAGCTTTACCTTAGAATTACCATAGGAAACAGAGAGTTTATCTACGCCAAAGTGTTAAGGGAACCAAGCAATAGCAAAGATAAGTGGCTTGCCTTTATGGCTATGCTTTTAGAAAGCTGGCAAACCCAAAGCTACTTTCCTTACACAGTAGAGTTAAAACTAAAAAATGGAGAAGTTTATGGAAGTGTATCCTTTGAACTTCCAACGCCTGAAGTGAGATATACAAAAGAGAAGGGAGTAATAGCAATAGACACTAATGCATCACCCATACACTTAGCCATAGCGGAAGTCTCAAAAACTGGAGAACTACTAAGCTATCAAACTATCAACCTACACCACCTTTTAGGGCTATCCCAAAACAGCAAAGACCACCAAGAGTGAAGATGTCAACTTTTGGCATTAATAGACTGGGCTGATATGCTTAGAGATATGAAGGCGATACAAGTAATAGAAGAAATACTAAGCAAAGCTTTTAAGCGACATAGGTTTCCCGTAAGTCTAAAAGCAGAAGCTGTGCTCCTCTACTTTAAGGGACTTTCTCTAAGAGCAGTAAGGGAGTTCCTACTTCACAAGGGTTATTAGGGAAAGCTCTTCAGGCAATATATACAATTGCTATTAAGGCAAAGGGATGCACCACTGACAAGGGACCTTGGTATGTGAGTGCGGTCAAAGGGCTTGCAATGGAATGGCTACATGAGACTTTTGGGAAGAGGAATGAGGTTTCCTTGGAATGCTAAGTATGAAACCGTCTATAGATGGTTAGCCTCCTTTATTGTCATTTATACGATCATGAACCTGAAAAGTTGACATCCTCGAAAAAGAACTTAGAGAACTTATAGAAAAGGAAAGCAACGAATATAAGAGGAATGCATTAGAAAGCGAACTAAGGAGTGTAGAGAATTCAAAAAGGCTATTAATCAATCTCCTACAAAGCCTTCAGAGTGAGCCAAGCTCCTGTGAGGGAGCCAACGGAAGGAATCCCGAGCAGGGAAGGGTAGCAAAAACTACCCTTCAAAGTGCTTGGCAAGTTCTGAAGGTAGCCCTCCTCTTCCC
>Ga0326761_1000015_pt1 | contig 49368 bp, 48 predicted proteins | sample GCREP_P_FD_207739 | JGI IMG/M metagenome (GOLD analysis project Ga0326761, IMG submission 207739) | Hot spring water microbial communities from Geyser Creek Basin, Yellowstone National Park, WY, United States - GCR.EP_P | ecosystem: Environmental > Aquatic > Thermal springs > Unclassified... | reverse complement strand
TTTTGGGAAGAGGAATGAGGTTCTACAAGAGGTTTCCTTGGAATGCTAAGTATGAAACCGTCTATAGATGGTTAGCCTCCTTTATTGTCATTTATACGATCATGAACCTAAAAAGTTGACATCCTCTCAATCTCATACAAAGCCTTCAGAGCGAGTCAAGCGGATGTGAGGGAGCCAACGGAAGGAATCCCGAGCAGGGGAGGGTAGCAAAAACTACCCTTCAAAGTGTTTGGCAAGTTCTGAAGGTAGCCCTCCTCTTCCCTATCCTTGGAAAGGTCTTGCCAAGGGACCTTTCTCCTCTGAAGCCCGTGTTGGTGGAAGGGGTGTGGGATAGGGTGAGGAGTAAGTTAGTTCCCTTAGAGGCTGGGGGGACGGTCCCGATGAGGGATTTCTAGAACAGCCTCAGAGGCTGGAGCAGAATCTCAAGTGAGGGTAAATCAGTTTATCTTATACATTTATGCTTGAGCTTATAAAGTCTGCACCCACCCAGTGTGGAGTTTATCTCTTTAAGAAGGGCAACAAGGTCCTTTATGTGGGAAAAGCCAAGAATATAAGGGAGAGGCTGTTGCAACACTACAAGCAAGCCCAAGAGAACAAAAAGGAGTATGCCATAGTTAACAGTTCGGACCGTATAGATTGGATATTGACCCGCAACGAATACGAAGCCCTGGTGTTGGAGGTGGACCTAATACAACTTCATAAACCCAAGTACAATGTCCTGCACAAGCACGGTGGGGGCTATCCTCTCCTTTTGCTAACGGAGGATGAGTTTCCAACTATAAAGGTGGTTAGAGGCTCCGAGCATGGGGGTAAGCTCTTTGGTCCCTTCTTTACCGCCAAGAGGGCCTACAGGGTAAAAAGACTCATCCATAAGCTGTTTAAACTTCGCACCTGCGACCCAATGCCTACTAGAACCAGCCCATGCATGGATTATCACTTGGGGCTATGCAGTGGTCCCTGTGCAGGCCTGATTAGCAAAGAGGATTATTCCTTGGCGGTGAAATCTGCCCAATCTATGCTCTCGGGGGAGGTCTCTGAGGTTCTACCAGAACTATACCAGAGGTTAGAAGAACATATGGAAAGGCTTGAGTTTGAAAAGTGCGCCCTCATCAGAGACCAAATAAGGGCTCTGGAAAAACTCTCCTTGGGTCAGAGTGTAAGCGGACTTCCCTACCAGAGGGCAGACCTCTTTTACAGAATAGGTAGGCTCTTGGGAGTCTTTTTGATAAGGTCTTTCAAGCTGGTGGATAAGGAGGTTTTCCTTTTGGAGACGGAGGAGGAGTTGGAAGAGACCATTATAGGCTTTTACTACTCCAATCCATTGCCGGAGGTTTTGCTCTTGAACTTTGAGCTCTCGGAAGAGGTCAAAAGGTGGCTCTCGGAAAGGGGGAAAGTTGAGATCGTTCAAAAGATAGACCAGAGCTTGGAAGAGCTTGTCAAAGAAAACCTCCACCACTACATGCCACCGGAACTTTGGCAGGAGGAGTTCTTGAAAGTGCTAAAAATTCCTCCACCAAGGATCATAGAGGGCTTTGATGTTTCCCACTTTTATGGAGACTATACGGTGGCATCCTGCGTGGTTTGGGAAGAGGGAACTATGAATAAAAAGAGATACAGAAGGTACCGGATAAAGACGGTAAATCAGATAGACGATTACGCCTCCCTGGAGGAGGTGCTGAGCAGAAGGGCAAGAAGGCTTAAGGAAGGGGAGGAAACCATGCCAGACCTGTGGCTCATTGACGGAGGACTCGGACAGCTAAGCGTAGCCATAAGGGTAAGGGACAGGTTTGGCTTGCCCATCAAGGTGGTCTCCCTCGCCAAGGAGGAGGAAATTCTGCTAACTGAATGGGGGCAGAGGGTAAGACTAAAGGAACATCCTATACTCTATAGGATTTTCGGACAGATTAGGGACGAAGCCCATCGCTTTGCCCTCTCTTACAACAGAAAGCTAAGGCTAAAGGAGGGGCTAAAGGACATCCTTGACCGGATAAAGGGTATAGGAGAGGTCAAAAAGAAGATCATTTACAACAACTTTGAGAACTTGTATGAGCTTTTAAAGGCGGAGGACAGACACCTCAAGAAGCTGGGCATAGACCCATCCATAAAGCAGGAGATAGAGAAGTATTTGACTTAAGGAATATTAGAATGCCCCGCAGGGCTGGGAGCCCTTTGGGGTTGCTTGATCAGGGTGCAATCCAGTTTTCCTGCTGGAGCAATTCCTCCATCTTATCGGAAACGTGCTGGGATATCCTGTAGGCGCAAAACTCAGGACCGCACATAGAACAGAACTTGGCAGTTTTGTAGCCCTCTTGGGGTAGGGTTTCGTCGTGGTATGCCCTTGCGGTTTCTGGGTCTATGGCAAGCTCAAACTGCCTGTTCCAGTCAAAGGCAAAGCGAGCCTTGGACATTTCCAAGTCCCAATCCCTGGCACCGGGGAAGCGTTTGGCTACATCTGCCGCGTGAGCGGCGATCTTGTATGCAATAACTCCTTGCTTTACGTCCTCCACATTGGGAAGTCCCAAGTGCTCCTTGGGTGTCACATAACAAAGCATTGCAGCACCATAATAACCCGCCAACGCAGCACCTATGGCAGATGCAATATGGTCATACCCAGGGGCTACGTCTATTACAAGGGGACCAAGCACATAGAAAGGTGCTTCGTGGCATATCTTCTGCTGGAGCTTGATGTTGAACTCTATCTGGTCCAAGGGCACGTGTCCGGGTCCTTCCACCATAACTTGAACATCATGCTTCCAAGCCCTTTCCGTTAGCTCACCGAGGACCATTAGCTCTGCAAGCTGGGCGTCGTCGCCGGCATCCGCAATAGCTCCGGGCCTGAGGGCATCTCCCAAGGAGAAGGCAACATCATACTTTTTGAATATCTCGCATATCTTATCAAAGTGCTCATAGAGGGGATTTTGCTTTCCGTGTTCTACCATCCACTGGGCTATTATTGCACCACCACGGGACACTATACCCATAACCCTGTGCTGGACCATGGGTAAAAACTCCCTGAGAATGCCAGCATGGATGGTCATGTAAGATACGCCCTGCTGGGCTTGTTCCTCTATAACATCAAGGATAAGGTCCACGGTCATGTTTTTGACCTGTCCCTTTGCCCTCTTAAAGGCTTCGTATATGGGAACAGTTCCCACGGGCACCGTGCTCTCTCTTATGATGGCTTCACGGGTTTCCTTTATGGCGTCCCCAGTGGATAGGTCCATGACCGTGTCCGCACCGTACTTGATGGCTACCCTTAGCTTTTCCAACTCGGTGGGTATGTCAGAAGCCAAGCCCGAGTTTCCTATGTTGGCATTGACCTTTACCCTTGAGTTTATGCCTATACACATGGGCTCAAGGTGAAGATGGTTTATGTTGGCAGGAATGATCATCCTACCCCTTGCTACCTCCTGCCTAACAAACTCTGGGTGCAATCCTTCCCTCTTTGCTACATACCGCATTTCTTCCGTTATAATGCCCTGACGGGCAAGGTGCATCTGGGTCTTGTTTTTAAACTTCTTCCTACCTTCTATCCACTCCGCTCTCAGCATAGGCTACCTCCTAAAAAGTTTGCTATAAGAATTTAAAACCTTAAGCCTGCTAATCTATGATAAAAATTAGCCTGTGTATATACTTCGGGTGCTAATCTACAAAGGGAAAAAGCTGATAGAAATAGCTCTTGGACATGGCTACTTTGACCTGAGCACTTACGATAAATTCCTAAAGGGTGAGTTGCCGGATACTTAGTTCTCATTCAGAAAACACTATCTTTAAAACTCCCTCCTTTTCTATTATATTTTGGGCTTTTTTTGTTATTTTGTAGCCCACTACTACAGGCAAAACTTTTTTGCCCAAGGCCTTTTCCAAAATTTTCGCCCTGTTTATAGCCCTTTGCACATTAAAATCGTCTATTGTGTAAGAAACCTCCACTGCCACCAACACAGGTTCTCCCGTGTTTAACAAGGTTCCCTCAATAATTAAATCTAATCTAAGCGCATCTATCCTCTCCTCCTTGGAGATAGTTCCCTTTTCCATTGCCAAAAATAGGTCTTTGTTGATCTTCTCTTGGTCAATAGCCCTTGCGTCCAAAAGGTATTCCGAAAAGAAGGAAAGTATATTATCCTTTACTTTCATTTCTAACCACATACCTTTGAGAGGCCACACATCTTTATCTAACTTTCTTTCTATTGCATCCACCTTCTTTTTCACTTCCTGCACCCGCTTTTCAAGGGTATCAAACCTTTCTTCCATCCTATGCCTAAAGTTTTCAAACTTCCTTGGAAGTTCTAAAAGCTCTTGGGTTAGGATCATTTTTCTTAGTTCCTCAAGCCATTCAGGATTTTCCATCAAAGCCTGCATAAGGTCTGCAAAGCTAGAAATCTTGTACTCTTTCATCCCTTGGCTCATAATAAATATTAATTAAAACAGAAAGTTCTAAAGAAAAAGTGGAAAATCTTAAAAGTGAATGGGATGCTATATTTAGTGGTGTAGCGTATACACCCACTAAAAATGACTCATGTAGAAAAAAGAAAAACAGAAGTAGATTAGAAAGAGGATTGAGAACACCAGAGGAGAAGTTTATCCTTCCAATCTTGGAGGCACTGATTGAATTGGGAGGAGAGGCACACGCAAAGGATGTTTTAGAGCGTGTCCATACCAAAATAAAAAACATCTTAAATAGCTATGACTACGAAGATCTTTCGTCTAATAATCAAAAGAGATGGGAAAACACAGCGCAATGGGCAAAACACAAAATGGTAGAAGAAGGGCTTCTTGATAGGAATGTTCCAAGAGGAGTTTGGAGGATAACGGAAAAGGGCAGGAAATTCTACCAAGATCATAAAGCTTTGACTTTCCAAGAGATTGTCAGAATTTAACAAAAGCTTGCGTTATATAAACATATTATGGCAACCCCAGTGGTTGAAGTTTTGGGGGACGTTTCTGAGTTTGCCTTTAAGTTGGGCTTTCTGAGGAGTAGGGTGGAGGATTACGAAAGCTTTAAAGATGGCGGGTTTGAAAAGATAAAATCCGAGTTTCTCAGTAATGGGTTAGAGGAGCTTGCCTCCGTGTGGGAACAGCTTAAAGGGCTCGTGCCCTTTGAATTGGGAAACCCTCCTCAGGAGCTTAAAAATCTGGGATTGTTACAGACCGATAAAAATACCTTGTTGTTTTTGTTCTTGCTTGGCTATTACGAGGGTTCTTTATACGGAAAGGACTCTAGAGATGTAAGAGATATAAGGTTTATAAAGTACCACCTGGGAGAGGGTAGTCAGATTGCGGGCATCTATATCAACGCGGACCTGCTGTTTATAGCAGATGGAGTTCTGTATGTGGTGGATTTTAAGCTTGGGGGTGCGGAGGGGGACATAAGGGCTTTGCTGGATAAAGGGGAAGGGGTTATTCCCTACAGGGTTTATGGCTTGCCGGTGAATGTGTCCTTAGGGGAGGTGGGCTTTGAAAGGTTTTTATCAAGCCTTTTGGAAATGGAAGAGGAACTCTTGTCTTTGAAAACTGCAAACCCAGAGCTAAAGGGTTTTCTTCAGGTGATCTCTTACGGAGTGGATTACCTGTGTGAAGAAAAGCCCAAAGATGTGCGGGAGGTTAGTCTTTCCCTATTTTATCCGTTGGCGGAGCCCTTTTCTGCGAGGTTCTATTGGAACAGAGAAGACCTTTCCCCTTACAGGGAAAGGGTAAGACAGCTTTATGAAAAGATCAAGCAAATAGACTGGGAATACTCGCAGGCGGTGGCAGAAAGTAGGGCAAGAAGGGAAAGGCTTTTAGAGGAGGTGCCAAAGGAAATAGAAAGGCTCAAAGAAGAAATGCAAAAAAGGGAAAACACTGAAGAAATTATAGAGCCGGGGAAGATAGCGGAGCGGAGACAAGAAAACATGTGGGAAAAGAGCTGGATGAGTTCTTTTCAAAGACTCAAGACGTAAAAGTCCTTTGCCTTTTACACTCTGCGGGCTCGGGAAAGACCACCCAGACTAGAAACCGCATCCTTATGCAAGAGGGAAAGCACATAGTCCTTTACATGGCAACCCGTAAGGTATTGGTGGATAGAGAGTATAAAAGGCTAAAAGATTTAAGGGATGCCTTGGAAGGAAATGGGAAAGGCATAGATCCACGAGATAATGAATATATAAAAGTTTTTGAATATCTAAAGAACTCCAACAAAAGCATAGGTTTGGTCTATGAAAAGAGACAAGACAGCAAAAGTAAGTACGTGGAAAACATAGGGGACACCTACAGAAATCTAAGTGCTAACAGTGGCATCCTAAAGAGAACAGTAGAGCAGATACTAAATTTGATAGGTAAAAAGGACATCATATGGGCCTTCTGCACACAGCAGGCATTGGTGGAAAGCCAGTATGGAAAGGCTACTTCGGAGCATTTAAAAAAACTTGCTTCCAGACGCATAACAGACCAATATACCTTCCACATAATCTTGGATGAGTTTTTAGGGCACAGCAACGGACTTTATGCCATTGAACAGATGTTTGACTTTTTAGAAAAGGTTAAAGAAAAAGGCGGAAGGGCAAACCTATATCTCTTTGATGCCAACGGCTACTCGCCCGCAATACTAAAAAAGCTGCTTGAAGAGTATGGAGAGTTTAAAGTCGTGCCTAAATCTTTGGTTATTGCAGATTTTAAAGAGGAGGAGGACTTTAAGCATAAGGATATAGAGGTAAGTGTTCGTGCAAAGCATGGCTATCCTTCTCCAAAAATAATAGTAAAAAGGAAATTCCTTTTTGTGGATGAGGTTAAAAAGTTTGAGGAAGTCAAAGAGGAACTGGCAAACAGAATAGCAGGGTACATAAAACACACCTTCAAAGACAAACACAGTCAGACCGCCTTTCTGTTCTTGCAAAGTAAGGAACTTTTAGCTATGTTAAAAACCCGCCTTGAGGATGAAGGTTTTAGCTGTTTGGTAGCTACCGCAGACTCTCGCAAAAGCCAAGATAGAATAAACCAAGGAAACGAGGACATTATCCTTTCCACATCTGCCCTCTCAAGGGGCATAGACCTTTCAAGACCTCACAAACCCATAAACAAGATATACGCCATCATCATGGACTTTGGCATTGAGTCCAACTTGGTGGAGATGATCCAAGCCATCTCAAGGGCAAGGGGGGACGAAGAAACGGAGAAAAACCCAAAGGAACTTCACCTTGTCTATCCCATCCATCCACAGTGGGATTCATTAATTGAAAGAATATTGGAGTATGAACCCAAGGCGGACGAACAGATCCTCAGGCTTATGATAACAAAGCATACGCTAAATCAGAAGCTTCTTTTGGACAAGGTTGTTTTTGGCATAGTGGAGCAGTTTGTAAAAAGTGGCAAAGAAAAGGTGCTTGTTCCACTGCCAACCCAATACGCCACCAGATACATACCCAACGAAGTGGCAAACATAGAAGGCTTTTTGAGCTTTCTGGAAAACATCATTCCCTTTGTGGAAGACAAGGAAAAGAAAGAGAAAGTGGAAAAGCTATACAACACCCTTCTTTCCGCCATCTTTGTAAGTGCAGTGCAGATTGATTTTAAAAAAGAGTTTGAATACTACCATCCATACATTCTTTTTGAAAAACAGTAGGTACGCTACCGCTTTGAAAACGAAAAGAGGGGAAAAATAAAAAAGCTTTTTGAGGAGTTAAAAGAAATATTGGAAGACCATAACCAGGATAAAACGAACGAGCTTAAAATCTTCATAGAGAGTGGTCTTCCTCCCACTTTAGAAAACATGCCCATAATAATTCCTGTTTATGCTTTGGTACTCACCGAACACTTTTTGAGGGAAAAGGAACAGGTTAACTTTAAGATAAAGGGGAGGATAGGTAGGGGTAAGGCAGAAACCCTTATGGGAAATGTGGAACCCACTACCTACTGCTTTGTTGGAACTGAAAAGGAGTATGCCTGCGTGCCTTTGGGAGAGGATTATCCATACAAGGAGGTTTTAAGTGGTAGATTTGCAAAGTTTCCCATTGAATTTATAATGAAGCTTTTGGGGGAGTAGTATGAAAGAAAAAAACTTTGAAATAAGAGGAAGGACAGGATTAGAGTACATTGAAATGTTCGCCAAGGGTTCCTATTTCTCCTCCAGGGATTATATATACAGTGGGCTTTTTTGGAGTGGAGAGGAAGATTATGCCAGAAATTGGTCTATTTTGATCCATCGGCTACTTGACCGAAAGAAAAAAGACCTAGAAGCCCTAAGGGAGGAAATGGCAAACTTTTTGCGAAATCCAAACTATCAACTAAAGGGTGTTGCCCGGTATGAAAAGGACCGTGTGGTCTGGATGCGTGGCTTTAGGGCACTAAAAGGTTCAGAAAGGTTTGAGTTTGATAGATTCCAAAAGGGCAAAAAGTTCAATTTGGTGGTGGGAAGGGTGGCGGGTCAGGAGTTAGACAAAAGAAGCGGGCTTGTCTTTTTAAAACTGGTGGGGGAAGATGGCACACAAGTTAGCAGGGAAAAGATTTGGGAGGGTAGAAAGAAGGTTCTCCGGGCTTGGGAGAGTCTAACGGACAATCCAAAAGTTAAAGAAGAACTCTCAAGGGTAAGGGAATTTATCCAAATTTTGGAAGATTATATGCCACCAAACATAAAGTCAAATCCTCTTTATCTTAAGCTGGTGGGCTATTTGGCACCCTTTGACTTTGAAGGTTTTTCAGACTCTTTGCTCGTGGGCAGGGCAAGGCTCTTTTGGAGAAGAAAAACCGCAGAGGAACTGATTGAGTAGCTAAAGTTCCACAAGGACACTAAGAACACTGAGAACACTGAAGAAACATGGAAGGACCTTTTGTATGCCCTAGGGAAGGGTCTTTATAACACAGAAGACGAAAAAGTTGCGGAGCAAAAGTTTCTGGAGTTTTTAAAAAAATGGGAAAATGAAGAATTTCTTAAAGAACTCAGAAAGGACTGGAAGGAAACCCTAAAAAAGCTTTTAAAAGGAGAGAGGGACGACCTTTTGGCTACCTTTGTTAAAAAAGACCAACAAGAAGGAAGGCTCACCTACGGTACCTTTTTTGCGCCAAGCCGAAAGATAAAGCTCCACATCTTTTATGAAAAGGGCTTAGAAGGAAAGCTCAAAGACTTTGAGAAAGGTTTTAAAAATGCTTTGCGCTTGGCAAAAAATTTCGTAGGCAACGCAGAGATAGAGCTGGCAAAAGAGCCCAGACCAATAGAGGACATCATACCCAACTTAGAGAAACTTAAAAGGCTTGACCTTGATAATCTAAAGCATGAAGACTCTTTGGATCTACTTTTTAGCCTTATTTACTTTGCCTGTAGGATAAAGAACCTGAAGGCTATTGCAGAAAAGGAAAAGAGTTTGGTGGGAGCCCTTTTGCTACTCAATACGGACGTGCGGGAAGCAAATGGTGGTTATGGTTTTTGGGATTACTTTAGCTTTGTTTATGACTTCTTTGGCGTACCAGTGCAAACCTTAAATAAACAGACTATAGAAGTCCTTTCCAACCCAAACCCAAAAAAGGATGAAATAAAACACATAAACTCTGTATTCAAAAACCTCTTCATCAGTCTTTTGAAAGACTACAAGGGTCTTAGCTTTGAGTTTGAGGGCTTTGAGCTTCCACCAAGGTTAAACATCTACCTTATCCTTGAAAAACCTTCCACGGGCTTTTGCTACCAAAGGTCTAACCCTGATGCCAAACCCTACAGGCACTTTTTGTATGAGATTTACTCGCTAAAGGTAGAAGGGAACAAGGCGGAAGTGGAAGTGGAGGACAAAACCATCCTACTTACCGGTGGGCTTGACTCTGAGAGGGACAGGCTAAGAAGGTGGATAGAGGATAAGGTTTATTCTGAAAATGTTAGGTTTTGCTTCATAACCGCCGGCAAGTGGGAGGATTCTTACTTGGAGGAAATCGTTGCCCAATCCCAAGAGAGGGAAAAAATAAAACAAAAGAGCCTTTTTGTGGAGTATTCCGAGTTGCCCACCGCCTATATATCCGAAAGGGCAGAGGAGGACTGTTTTGTGATATACACCACCGAGTTTGAAAGGCTAAAAGAAAGGTTGAAAATAAAAGATGATAGGCTAAGCACCGCCATAGCAATAAAGCCCGCTAGTGTGAAGAAAGAAGATTTCAAACTTGATGGGGAGCATTTTTATCACTCAGCCCTTCAGGTGTTTTCCATAAAGGGTCCCGGTTGGGAAAGGGAGGAGGTCTATTCGGAAAAGAAAAATCTCTTTCTATTTTCGGTGCTCTCTTTGTCCCTCTACGAAAGCGAATCCTTTATAACACCTTACAGCAAGTTGGACCTGTGGCAGAAGAAAAAGACCGTCTATTTGAACATTAGACGGAACAACTGGGAATATAAAATGCCCCTGAACACAGTGCTTTATGAGATGCTATACCTTTTGGGCAAGGTGCCCGACGATGTATAATACTGTAGGCTTGTATGGACATCCAAGGAATCATAGATAGCGTAAGCACAGTTCTAAAAGGAAAGGAAGAGGTAGTTTTACGCTCTTTGGTTTGTTTTCTTTCTGGGGGACATCTACTTTTGGAGGATGTGCCGGGAGTAGGAAAGACTACTTTGGCTTTGTCCCTCTCAAGGGTTTTGGGGCTTTCCTTTGCCCGCATCCAATTTACCAGCGACCTTTTACCTTCGGACATATTGGGAGTGAGCATTTATGACCAGTCCAAAAAAGCCTTTGTTTTTAAGCAGGGACCTATCTTCCATCAGATAATTTTGGCTGACGAGATCAACCGGGCTACTCCAAAGACCCAAAGCGCCCTTTTGGAAGCTATGGCAGAGGGTAAGGTTAGCGTGGATGGAGTCACCTACGAACTGCCAAAGCCCTTTTTTGTGATAGCTACACAAAACCCGGTGGAACAGTACGGCACCTTTCCACTGCCCGAGTCTCAACTGGACCGCTTTAGCATGCGCCTTTCCCTTGGCTACCCAGATAAAGAAACGGAGATAAGCATTCTCCGAGGAGAAAATCCCTTGGAAAGTGTGGCAAGGCTGAGCCCTATGGTAAAGCCTCACGAAATACTGGCAACCATGCAACAGATAAGCAGGTTTTATGTGTCGCCCGAAGTGGCAAGGTTTGTGGTGGAAATTGTGTCAAGGACCCGCAACCACCCAGATGTGCTTCTGGGCGTTTCCACAAGGGGTGCCATCCATTTGGTTAGCTGTGCAAAGGCGTTGGCTTACTGCAGGGGAAGGGACTTTGTGGTTCCAGAGGACATAATAGACCTGGCACCTTATTGCTTGGCACACCGTATGATTGTAAGGGAGGGCACAGACACAGAAGCCTTAATAAAATCCATCTTGGAGGAGGTTCCAGTTCCTTGATAAAGCTTGCGGTTTTGCAGTGGCAAATAGCCTTTGGCAACATCCAAGAGAACAGAAAAAGGGTCCTTGAACTGCTTAGCCCTTTGGAAGATAGCTTGGTAGTCCTGCCGGAGATGTTTCCCTGCGGTTTTGACTACGATAACTTAAAAAACCACGCCAAAGAGAGTCAAAAACTCTTGGAAGAGCTCAGGGAACTTTCTAAGGAAAAAAGGCTGACGCTGATAGGAACATACCCGGAGGAGAGGGATGGAAAACTCTTTAACACCGCCTTTGTGCTCTCCGATGGGCTCTTGGTGGGCAAAAGGGACAAGATAAAGCTCTTTCCACTATACAGAGAGGGGGAACACTTTAGCCTGGGGCAAGAAAACCCAGTTTTTGAAACAAGGCATGGAAAAGTGGGAGTGCTTGTATGCTTTGAGCTGAGGTTCCCAAACTTGGGCTGGGAGCTGAGAAAGAAGGGAGCCCAGATTATTGCGGTGCCATCCCTTTGGGGTGCAAAAAGGAAAGAGCATTTAAGGGTTTTGTCGCAGGCGAGGGCGGTGGAGTTGCAAAGCTACCTTTTGCTTTCCAACGGGTGGGGAAGGACGGGAGAAGAGGAGTATGCGGGCAACTCTGCCATATACGACCCATGGGGCAACGCCCTTGCCTTTTCGGAAGTGGGAGATAGCATCCTTTTGGTTCATGCGGACCTAAAGAAGGTGGAGGCAGTGCGAAGGCTCATACCGGTGGATTGAATTATATTTATAACTTTGGAGGAATAACATGGAACTGACTTTAAACCTTGGCAGTGATGAGATATACGATGTGATCATTATTGGAGCCGGTCCTGCCGGCTCTTCCGCTGCCATATACACCGCGAGGGCAGGGCTATCCACCTTGGTGCTATACAGGGCAGAGGCGGACGGTGCCTTGGGAGTAACCCAGCAGATAGAAAACTACCCTGGCATAAGGGGTCCCATCTCTGGCTATGAGCTTTTAAAACTTATGCGGGAGCATGCAAAAGCCTTTGGTGCCAAGTTTGTAAGGGGCAAAGTTATTGCCACAGACCTGTTGGGAGATATAAAGAAGGTCTATACCATAGACGGAAGGGAGTTCAAGGGCAGGGCGGTTATAGTAGCCTCCGGTGCCATGGAAAGAACCAACAAATACAAAGGAGAGGAGGAATTCTTAGGAAGGGGAGTGTCTTACTGTGGCGTTTGCGATGCGGCATTCTTCAAAGGAAAGCCCGTGGCGGTGGTAGGGGAGGACGATTACGCTTTAGAAGAGACGGAGTTTATTAGTAGGTTTGCCAGCAAGATATACTTAGTGGTTCCCTCCTCCCGCATAAAGGCACCACCAGAGATTATAGAGGAGATAAAGTCCCATCCCAACGTGGAAATCCTCACCCACCACAGGGTTATACAGATCGTAGGTTCCTCCTTTGTGGAGGGCTTGGAGGTCCAAAACATAGAAACTAAAGAGAAAAAGATCCTACCTGTGGATGGTGTGTTTATATTCCTGGGAGGAAACAAGCCCTCGGTGGATTTTCTTATGAACCAAGTGGAGATGACGGACGGACACTGTATAGTGGTAAATGAGGAGATGATGACCTCTGTGCCCGGTGTTTTTGCGGCGGGGGATGTGCTCTGCAACAACATAAAGCAGGCGGTTATTGCGGCGGCGGATGGTGTGAAGGCAGCGTTGGCGGTGGATAAATACCTCAACAAGAAGGCAAAGATCACCTCCCAATGGTAAATGTTTGTCAAAGAGCTTCCGGAGGAGGTAAGGTTCAAAATATCTGCGGGTGAGGTTATAGAGAGTCCTGCGGACTGTGTAAAGGAGCTGATAGAGAACTCCCTTGATGCAAAGGCAAAAAGGGTAGAAATAGAAGTAATCAAGGGTGGAAAGCACTACATTTCCGTCAAAGATGACGGTGTGGGCATACACCCGGAGGACCTCCCTAAGGTGATCCTACCCTTTCACACCAGCAAGATAGAGAGGTTTGAAGACCTGCTTTCGTTGAAAACCTACGGCTTTAGAGGAGAAGCCCTCCATGCCATAGCCCAAGTTAGCAGGATGGTCATAAGCTCCCGTTTTTACCAAGAGGACAGGGGCTACGAAATGAGGGTGGAGGAGGGAAAAGTGGTGCATATGAGGGAAAAGGGTATGGCGGTGGGCACAAGGGTGGAGGTCTTTGACCTTTTTTACAACTTGCCGGTAAGAAGGAACCTTCTGAAGAAGGAAGATACAGAGAGGGCAAGGATTCTGAGGCTTGTAAGAGAGTACGCAATGGCAAGACCGGAGGTATCCTTCAAGCTTACAGCGGAAGGAAGGGAGCTTTTGAACCTACCCTCTACCCAAAACGAAAGGGATCGGTTGGAGGAGATATACAAGACCAAGTTTGAAGAGAGGGAGATTGAAAGGGATGGCTTACACTTGAGGGTCTTTGTTTCCCTCTCCCAAAAGAAAGGAGAGGTAAAGCTTTTTGTAAACTCAAGACCTGTCCAGAACAAAAGCTTAACGGAGTACATAAAAAGGACGGTGGGAAGGCGCATAGCGGTCTGCCTTTTGGAGGTCCCACCCTTTGTGGTGGATGCCAACATCCATCCCAAGAAGCTTGAGGTAAAGCTCCAAAGGGAGGGAAACATCAAAGAGCTTTTCAGAGAACTTTTTAAAGGACATAAAACACACATACCATCCTTGAAACAAGAGGGCCATCCATACAAAGCTGAGCCGGAGCTTTTGGGCATCTTGGAGGATACAATACTTATAGTGAATTGGATGGAGAGCCTTTATTTCATAGACCAGCATCTGCTTGCAGAACGCATAAACTACGAAAAGGGACAAACCTCCGATAAAGCATGCAAAGGTGCCATAAAGGCAGGAGAAAAGCTATCACCCGCCCAAGTTAGGGCTATGCTTAAAGAGTGGGTGGAACTACAAAACCCTCACACCTGCCCTCACGGAAGATCCATATACTACCGCCTGCCTCTTAAAGAGGTCTACCAACAGTTAGGAAGGGAACGCTAATGCTTGCCAAGAGAATAATTCCGTGCTTGGATGTGGATAAAGGGAGGGTGGTAAAGGGTGTAAAGTTTCAGAACCTCAGGGATGCGGGGGACCCGGTGGAGGTGGCAAAGAGCTACGAAGAGCAATCCGCCGATGAGCTTGTCTTTTTGGACATAACCGCCTCTGCAGAAGAAAGAAAGATCATGATAGAGGTGGTGCAAAGGGTGGCGGAAACGATCTTTATACCTTTCACGGTGGGGGGTGGCGTGTCCTCCTTGGAGGACATAAGGAGGCTTTTATCCGCCGGTGCGGACAAGGTTTCCATAAACACCGCAGCGGTAAAAAACCCACAGCTGATTTACGAATCTGCCAAAAGGTTTGGTTCCCAGTGCATAGTGGTAGCCATAGACGCCAAAAGGTCCGAAAGGGGGTGGGAGGTTTATATTCACGGTGGGAGGACGCCCACGGGGCTTGACGCGGTAGAGTGGGCAAAGAGGGTGGAGAGCTTGGGAGCGGGGGAAATCCTGCTCACTTCAATGGACGCAGACGGCACAAAAAAGGGCTACGATATAGAGTTATGCAGGGCTGTAGCTTCTGCGGTAAGCATCCCTGTAATAGCCTCCGGGGGCGCGGGCACAATGGAACACTTTTACGAAGTCTTCACGCAAACAAGCGTGGACGCAGCCCTCGCAGCATCCCTTTTTCACTTCAAAGAGGTAAGCATCCCAGAGCTAAAGGCATATCTTAAAAACAAAGGTGTTCATGTGAGGCTTTGAGATGTTTGAGCCAAAAACTCCATACTTGGCGGTGGATGGTGTGGTCAGACTTTGGGAGGGAGGAAGGTTTAAGGGCATTGTGCTTATAGAGAGAAGGTATGAGCCCTTGGGCTATGCCCTGCCGGGAGGCTTTGTGGAGGTGGGAGAGACAGTGGAAGAAGCAGTCCTGCGGGAGGTCAAAGAGGAGACCGGGCTTGATGCACAGATTGTTAAACTTTTGGGTGTGTATTCGGAACCCAACAGGGACCCACGCTTTCATGTGGTGTCTGTGGTCTTTGTTTTGGATGCCCACGGAGAGCCAAGGGGTGGCAATGACGCAAAAAAGGCTGTAGTTTTTCCCTTAGAGGACCTACCCTTTGATAAAATAGTCTTTGACCACGCAAAAATTTTGAAGGATTTCCTGAGATGCCCATAGAGAGAGAAGTGCCAGAGGAAATAAAGAGAAAAGTATTGGAAAAAGTCTCCAACAAAAGCCTGGCAGAGACCGCCTTTAAGTACATAAAGCTCGTGGAAAAGGAGGACGGTAGCCTTTGGGTAAAGGAAGAGCTACCAGACACCAATAACCACGCCCTCATGTTCATGGTCCTTGCCTGCGTCAATTACACCCAAAGAATACTGAGAGGAGAGGAGATAGAATGACCACCATAATTGCAGTAAAAAGGGATGGTGTGGTAGTTATGGGCGGAGACGGACAGGTCACCCTCGGTTCCTCTGTGCTAAAGCACGGGGCAAAAAAGGTCAGAAAGATCTACAACCGCAGTGTGTTGGTGGGCTTTGCGGGTGCTGCTGCTGATGGTCTTGCTTTAATGGAAAGGCTGGAGGGAAAGCTGGAGGAGTTCAGAGGAAACCTTTTGAGGGCTTCGGTGGAGTTGGCAAAGGAGTGGAGAACAGACAGGGCTTTAAGAAGACTTGACGCCATGCTCTTGTGTGCAAACTTGGAACACCTCTTGGTGATTTCTGGCACGGGGGATGTAATGGAACCAGACGAGCCCATCATGGCAATAGGCTCCGGTGGAGACTACGCAAGGGCTTGCGCCTTGGCTCTTTACAAACACACCAACCTATCTGCAGAGGAGATCGTCAAAGAATCCCTCTCCATCGCAGCAAAGATTTGCATATACACCAACGAAAGCTTTCACTTAGAAAAACTACCGTAAGGTTTGGTATAAGGTATAATGTAGGTAAGGTAGTTTGAGGGTTCCACTTGGGACCCTTGTCAACTTGGCAACTGAATATGGGTTAGTGTGCCCTCTCGGTGGGCTGTTTCAATTTTGAGAGGGTTGAAACTTTGATTTTCAAGCTTTTTTGGGAGGCAGTGTTCTAAGCCTACTGTGTGGGATGGCGACAAAACATACTCATAAAATCTTTTCCAAGTCCATAAAGCTCTGTTCTGAGACCACCGTGTGGGATGGTGATGTGAGGACGACACCTTTAGGCTTATAAGCGATTACACACATTTTCCGAGCCCGCTGCGTGGGATGGTGACAAGTGTCTGTGGTATTGAAGGTAAAACCATATTTCTGGGTTCTAAGCCCACTGTGTGGGATGGAGATTCTTCATCCACTTGTCTGTATTCAATCGTAGAGTGCAGGGTTCTAAGCCCACCGCGTGGGATGGAGAAATGGCATAAAGTAGTAATCTCCAAGCACCACTTCCAAGTTTCTGTTTTAAGCCCACTGTGTGGGATAGTGACGTGCGTTTGCTGAGGCGTGAGATCTGTGCTACTTCGTTCCAAGCCCACTGCGTGGGATGGTGACATTGCTTTAGGGTTGCGATCTGCAATTGCGTATTCGTTCTAAGCCCACCGTGTGGGATAGTGACGACGATTTTTAGCTTTTCCACAAACTCGTCCGGGAGTTCCAAGCCCACCGTGTGGGATAGCAACTGGCACTCCTATTTTTGCTAATGCACCGTGTGGAGCTAAAAGTTTAGAGTTAAAAGAAAAAGGCTTAAATTTTTAACTATGCAGACAGTTCTATCAAAAAAGGTAGAAAAGCTACTTTCTTTAGTGGAGGAGGGAGACTGAGAGGATGTTCTGAGGGCGATAGAGTTTTTGGAAGAAAGACACGCTGGGCAAAGGAGGGCGTCGGGAGAGCCTTATACGGTGCATCCCATAGAAACTGCCATAATAATCGCAAGCATGGGACTAAAAAAGGAAGCTATCATCTCCGCATTGCTCCACGATGTTTTGGAGGATACAAATACCACCTACCAAGAGTTAAAGGAACGCTTTGGTGAGACGGTGGCAAACATAGTGGAGGGTGTTACCAAGATAAGCAAATACAAAATAAAGGATGTTAGTTCGGAAAAGGCGGAGAACTACAGAAAGCTATTCTTGGCTACTGCCAAGGATATAAGGGTTCTGTTTGGTAAAGCTGGCGGATAGGCTTCATAATATGCGCACCCTTGAGCATCTTCCAAAAGAAAAGAGAATAAGGATAGCCAAGGAGACCTTAGAGAGATATACGTTCCGTTGGCAAACAGGCTGGGAGTTTGGCAAATAAAGACGGAGCTTGAGGACCTTTGCTTTATGCATCTTTACCCAAAGGAGTATGAGAGGGTAAAGGAGTTTGTTAGAGAGAGACGTGCCAAGCTGGAGGAATACCTCAAAAGGCACTTCATACCCAAGCTAAAGGAAGCCCTAAAGAGGGCTAACATTCAGGCGGAGATCACCTACAGACCCAAGCATCTCTTTGGCATATGGCAGAAAACCATAAGAAAGGGTATAAGCTTGGAGGATGTGCACGATATTCTGGGAGTTACGGTCATAGTCAATACGGTGGAGGAGTGCTATTTGGTGCTTGGGATCATTCAAAACACTTTTACGCCAGTGCCGGGAAAGTTTGATGATTACATATCTCTACCAAAGCCAAACCTCTATCAGTCTTTGCATACTGCGGTGATCGGTCCCAAGGGAAGGGTGGTGGAGGTTCAAATAAGAACTTGGGAGATGCACGAGAGGGCAGAAAAGGGCATTGCGGCGCATTGGGCTTACAAGGAATCTGTTAATCTAAAGGACAACAGCATTTACGGTTGGCTAAAGGAACTGGTGGAGAGCCTAAAGGGTAGCAAAGACGCCCAAGAGGTCCTTGAGAACATAAAGCTTGAGCTTTTCTCGGAGGAGGTCTTTGTCTTTACTCCAAAGGGAGACCTTTTGGTCCTTCCAAAGGGTGCCACACCGGTGGATTTTGCCTATCACATTCACACAGACATAGGCAATCACTGTGCGGGTGCCAAGGTAAACGGCAGGATCGTCCCATTGGATTACAGGCTTCAAAACGGAGACCAGGTGGAGATCATAACAAACCCTAACAAAAAGCCAAACCCAGAGTGGCTAAAGTTCGTGGTTACCTCAAAGGCAAAGAGTAAGATAAAGGCTTACCTCAAGGAGTTAGAAAGGGAAAGGCAAATTCAGGAGGGTAGAGCTTTTAGAGAACTTAGCAAAAAAGCTGAACATAGACAGGCAGGAGCCTTTGGAAAAGATAAAAAAGCAGGAGGGTATTGAAAAGGACGAGGATGTTTATCTTTTGGTGGGAAGCAAAAGGCTAACGAAGGAAAGGATCTATCAGCTTTTTGGTGTAAAAAAACCGGAGGTCAAAGAAAAGGACCAGAGCCCTCAGGTGCGGGTGCGGATGGAGGACATAGAAAACGTCGCCTATCAGTTGGCAAAGTGTTGCAACCCACTGCCGGGAGATGAGGTTTTGGGCGTGGTTGCCAAGGGTAAGGGATTGATCATTCACCTGAAGGGCTGTCCCAACTTGGAGCATTTTCTAAAACACTTTCCCGAAAGGGTGGTCCATGTGGATTGGGAGAATGCACAGGGTAAATATCCTGCCATCGTGCGCGTATGGGCAAAGGACCGGGTGGGTATTTTGGGTGAGGTTGCCAGCACCTTTGCCAAACACAGCGCCAACATACTCCAAGCCATCACCAAAAGCCTAAAGACCGGAGAGGCGGTGATGGAATTTACGTTAGAGCTCAGCAACGCAGAACACTTAAAGAGGGTTCTCCAAGCCCTGAGGGAGTTGGAAGGGGTGGAAAAGGTAAGCAGGGTGGTTAGGGCTTGAACTCTTGCAAAATTCTGTCTGCACTGACAATACCCACAAAGGTCTTTTGAACCTTTCCGTCCTTTACCACCACAGTGGTGGGCGTAGCCATCACACCCAAGCTCTTGGCAATCTTTTGTCCCTCCTCCGAGAAAACATCAATTTTTTTGACCTCCAACTCTTGGCTCAGCTTTTCCACCTGAGGCTCCATAGCCTTGCAGGCACCACATCTTTGGGAGTAAAAGTAAAGAACTCCGTCCTTTATTAGATTTACCTCTGTTCCTTTCATAGCCTTAGCCTTGTTCAAAACATAGAGCTTTAGCCCGAGCCTTAGCAAAACTATAAAGGCAACCGCAAAGAAGAGGATCTTTAAAAACTCTTCCATGGCTATTTAACCATTTTAACAGCCTTCTTTAGCATATGGACCTCTTCCTTGGAGAGCTCCCTCCACTTACCCGGGCTCAGCTTTCCCAGTTTTATGGGACCTATGGCGGTGCGTTTGAGCCTTAAAACCTTGTGTCCAAAGTGGGCGGTAAACCTCTTAACTATATGCTTTCTACCCTCTGTAAAGACAATTTCCAAAAGGCTGTTTTCTCCTTCATACCTTATAAGCCTAACGCTCACAGGCTTGGCAAACCCATCCTCCAAGACCGCCCCCTTTTTCATCTCCTCCAAAGTTTTTTGGCTAACCTTGCCCTTTACCAAAACCTGATAGGTCTTTGGCAGTTTATACCTGGGATGCATTATACGGTTTGCCAGCTCTCCGTCGTTTGTTAGGATCAAAAGCCCCTCCGCGTTGTAATCAAGCCTTCCAGCAGGATAGACCCTTACAGGTACGTCCTTGAGTAGCTCCTCTATGGTTCTCTTCCCATCCTTGGACTTTCCGAGGGCGGTAAGATAACAGCAGGGTTTGTAGAGGGCAATGTATATGAACCTTTGTGGTTTTACAACCTTTCCGTCCACCTCTACCGTGTCCTTTTCTAGGTCAATCTTCCAGCCAAGCTCCTTTACCACAAGTCCATTGACCTTTACTCTACCTTCAAGGATCAGTTGGTCTGCCTTTCGCCTTGAAGCAACACCGCACATAGAGAGGTATTTGTTCAGCCTTACCAGTACCTTTCCTCCTTCCACGGGTCCCCTCTCATGTGGTAGCCCCTCTGTTCCCAAAAGCCCGGAACATCCTCCTTTAATATCTCAAGCCCCCACACATACTTGGCACTCTTCCAAGCGTAGAGCTTGGGAACCACAAGCCTTAGAGGGTAGCCATGCCTTTTGGGAATTACTTGCCCCATCATCTTGTAAGCTAAGATGGTGTCCTCTTCATAGAGATATTCCAAGGGTAGGTTGGTGGTGTAGCCCTCTAAACAATGCACCAACACAAAGCGCGCACTGTCCTTTGGCTTTACCCTTTTTAGGATTTCAAGGGTCTGAACGCCTTCCCATAGGATTTCCTTAACACTCCACCGTGTAACGCAGTGAAAGTCCGCCACCAGCTCCACTGAGGGCAGAGAAAGAAGCTCCTCGTAGGTTAACTCCAAAGGCTCTTCCACCTCACCCCAAACCTTGAACCTATACGAACTCATATCCCAGTCGGGAATATCATCCACTATGTCGTAGACTATGGGTGCGGAGATCCACCTCTGCCCAGGCGGTAGCCGGTCTTCCCTAAGGTTTATATCGCTAACGATTCTTTTCTTCATGGAAGGATAAATTTTAAAAGATGGAAACCTGTCCCAAGTGCGGAAGGCTTTTAGAGGTTATTGAGTGCTGTGGTGGTGGCATTTTCTTGTGCCCCGAGTGTAATGAATACTTCTACCCGGGAGAACTCATAGACCCTCAAAGTCATTCTGAGGAGGTCTCAAAAGAAGCTCCCGGGCTACCTTCAGAGGTTCCTCCCCCTCCACCACCACACGATAAACCGCCCAAGAGATAGGTGCGTATAAGTTGAGCTTCTCTGAAAGCTCCTTTACCGCCTTTACCGTCTCTTTGCCCTCCACCACCTGCCCTATTTTTTCCTGTGCCTGTTCAAGGCTGAGCCCTTGCCCCAGCAAAAAGCCAAAGGTTCTGTTTCTTGACTTGGAGGAGGTGGAAGTCAAAACCAAGTCTCCCAAGCCAGAAAGTCCGTAAAAAGTTTGCACTTTTCCACCCAAAGCGGTGCCCAACCTAACCATCTCCACAAGCCCCCGGGTGATAAGACCAGCCCTTGCGTTGTCTCCAAAGCCAAGCCCGTCGGAGATACCGCAGGCTATGGCGATCACATTCTTTAACGCTCCCCCAAGCTCCACACCCACTATGTCCTCCGAGAGATAAACCCTAAAGGGCTCCGAGGAAAAGAGTTGCCTCACTTCCCTCAAAAGTGCCACATCCTCCCCCGCCAACACCACCGCACAGGGAAGTCCCTTTGCAGTTTCCTCCGCAAAGGAGGGACCAGAGAGGGCAAGAACTTTACAGTCTGGGAAAAGCTCCTTTAAAACCTCAGAGACCCTTTTGTTGGTGCCCACCTCCAAACCTTTTGACGCAGATATAAAGATTTTTCCCTTTATGCTTTTCCCTTCAAGCACCTTTCTTATGACCTGCACAGGCAAGGCTATAAGTATGTACTGGGAAAAGTCTAAGGCTTCCTCCAAGTGGGTGGTAGCCAAGGGCTTCTTTTCAAAGCCTATACCCCAATAAGGGTCCCTTCCTTCTTTGAGGGCTTCCACCACGGAAGGATTTTTGTCAAAGAGCATAACCTCATTGCCCTTCCGAGATAGAACGAGCCCCAGGGCGGTGCCCCACCTTCCCGCTCCCAAGATGGCAACCTTACTCATGGGCAAAATCCAAAAGATGTAGTCTCTTTGGTCTCGTAAGGTCTATTTGATAGACCACCTTCCCCTTCAGCCTTTGCAAGCCTAAGAGTTTTCTGTTTAGGTCTTTGTCCCAAGATATAAAGCTAAAGCCTGAGGAAGTTTTAAGCTCAAGCCTGTTTTCGTCGTAGTTTTTTGGCATCATCTCGCACTCGCACATAAAGGTGGGCGGAGGGAATCCTTCCCCAAAGGGTTCCAAGCTGTGTAGCTTTTTTATAAGCTCGGGAGTGATCCTTTCCAAAGAGAGAGGCGCATCTATCTCAAGGATCGTGGAAGAGGGCTCCATATCCTTTAGGCTTTCTTCCACCAAATCCATAAACAGCCCTAACTTTTCCTTTTCCATGCTCAAGCCCATGGCGTAAGAGTGCCCTCCCCACTTCAGGTAAAGGTGGGAAAACTGACTTAGCAGTGAATACACATCTATGCCGTTGGCACTTCTTACGGAACCTATTGCCTGATCACCCACCGCAAAGACCGCAGTGGGCTTTTGAAACTCCGCAGAGAGCCTACCCGCCACCAACCCCGCCACACCAGCCGCCCAACTATCAAGAACGATCACTAAAAACTTCCTGTCCTTCTGAGAGAGGGCTTGCTTTAGGGCAACCTCATATGCTTTTTCACTTATAAGCCTTCTCCTTTGGTTTATCTCCTCTATCTTGTTGGCAAGGGACCTTGCCCTTTCTGGATCCTCCGTCAGGAACAGCTTTAGGGCTACGGAGGGTCTTGAAACCCTGCCGGGCGCGTTTAACCTTGGCACTATAGAAAAGGTTATATCCCTTGAGGTTATAGTTCCGTTGAGTCCCACCCTTTCCATGAGGGCTTTTATTCCGTAAGCCTTTATCTGACCCTTCTGCACGTACTCCAAACACTTTATGCCGTAGGAGACTATTATCCGGTTTGTTAAGTTCAGTGGCATAAAGTCTGCCAAGGTGCCTATGGCGGGCAAGTAAAGGTCCAGCCTTGGATCGTAATCTATGTTTAGCTCTCTGGTAAGAAGGGCTATAAGGTAAAAGACCAAGCCAACGGAGGATAGCTCCTTAAGTTCCTTGGGTAAATCCTGAGAGAGTTTTGGATTCAGTAGTATGGCGGGAGGGAGCTCCTCTCCCACGTTGTGATGGTCTATTACCACTGCATCCCTTTTGAACTCTCTGAGTTCCTCTACTGCGGTGGTGCCGTTGTCTATGGTTATCAAAAGGTCTGCGTAGTGGGAGAGTTTATCAACGAGCCTTTTGTTTAGACCGTAGCCCGACTGCCTGCTGGGAAGTAGTGGAACCACCGTTATGGGAAAGTTCTTCAAAAATCTGTAGAGCAGTGCGGTGCCAGTGATCCCATCCACGTCGTAATCTCCAAAGAGCACAATCCTTTCCCTTCTATTTATCGCTTTCTTTATTCTTTCCACCGCCAGGTCTATGTTTGGTATGTGATGAGGTGGAAGGAGTCTCTTGAGCCGAAGGTCCAGGATGGACTGATCCTGCCCTCTGTTGGCAAGGATCTGGGCAACAACCTCCCCCAGTTCAGAGACCACATCCTCCTCTGGCTTTATTATCTCACTTAAAAGAACCCACTCTTTACCCGACAACCCTTTCATTCAAAAATTCCTCCGCCCATTTGCCAATGCTTCCCGCTCCCATAAAGACCAGCACACAGTCCCTTAAGTTCTCCTCCAGATAGGAAAACACCTCCTCCTTGGTGGGCAAATAAACAGCCCCGCTTTTCTGAGCCAAGTCCTCCGCCCTTACGCCCCAAAGGTTCTCCTCTCCGGCGGAGTATATGTCCGTTAGGATGCAAAGGTCTGCGGATTTTAAAACCTCCACAAACTCATCAAAGAGATAGTAGGTCCTTGAGTATCTGTGTGGTTGAAAGACAAGGACTATTTCCTTTTGAGGATAAAGCTCCCTCAGGCTATTCAGCACAGCCTTTATCTCCGTAGGATGGTGTCCGTAATCGTCATAGACCAAACAACCCTTTATTTCACCCTTCAGCTCCAACCTTCTCTCCGCATTTTTAAAGCCCTCCAGTGCCTCAAAAATCACCTTCGGTGGAATATCCATCTCCAAGCATACGCTTATGCAAGCTAAGGCATTATAAACATTATGCCTGCCCGGAACTCCGAGCATTACCCTGCCCGAAGGTTTATCCTTGTGTAGCACCTCAAAGGTATAATGTCCGTTTTTCAAGGTCAGCCCAACAGCCTTAACCTGTGCAGGTCCCTCAACGCCGTAGGTAATTACCCTCCTTGAGATCTTCGGCAGGATCTCTCTGCTATTTTGGTCATCCAAGTTTATAACGGAAAAGCCATAGAAGGGCACGCTGTTGGCAAACTCCAAAAAGGCATTTTTTATATCCTCCAAGTCCTTGTAAAAGCCCAAATGCTCCTTGTCTATGTTGGTGATCACCGCAACCGTTGGATGCAGTTTTAAAAAGGAACCGTCGCTTTCATCCGCCTCAGAGACAATAAGGTTATCCTTTCCGAGCTTTGCGTTGCTACCAAACCTTTTTAGAATACCACCCACTATAACCGTTGGGTCGTAGCCTGCCTCGTGCATTACATGGGCTATCATTGACGTGGTTGTGGTTTTTCCATGAGATCCACAGACCGCTATACCCTCCCTCAGGCGAAAGAGCTCCGCCAACATCTCCCCACGGGGGATCACAGGAATGCCCCTCTCCTTTGCCCCTTTAATCTCGGGGTTGTCCATAGAAACCGCCGAAGAATAAACCACCACCTGCGCATCCCCCAAGTTTTCCTCCCTATGTCCTATAAACACCTTTGCCCCCATACTCCTCAAAAGTTCCGTGTTTTTGTTCTCCCTTAGGTCCGAGCCAGAGACCCTGTAGCCCATCTGCAAAAGCACCTGCGCGATACCGCTCATACCTATCCCACCAATACCCACAAAGTGAAAGTTTTTTATCTTTTCCCTGAACATAGCAAATGTATTTTAAATCTAAGTTTTACTTACCGCGTAAAAGTTATACTTCCTTCCTGCCAAATCCTTCGTTAAAGTTTAAACCAAGCTTTTGCACTGTGTTATTATGTTTATTTGACCATGCTTATAGCTAAGCATCTTCCCTCCGCAAAGGATGCCCGCATATATATGTCCGTTGAAAGAACCTACTTAGGTTATATAAAGCTTTCCCTTTACACACTGTCTTTAGCGGTTTTCCTGAGAAAATTGGAGATTCTCGCAGATATAACACAAAAGATACACGTATCCGTATTTTTGGGAACTGTGGCTATAGTTTTGTCCATAGCGGGTACTTTCCTTATAATCGCAGGTATTCTTACTTTTTATTTTGATATAAGATACATAGAAGGAGGTATAGAAGTGTCTCCAAAGGAAGTCACTGACCCAAGGATCTATATGGCTGCGGAAAGAACATTCCTTGCATGGGTAAGAACCTATGTAGCCCTAATAGTCTTTGGCTTTGTTATAGAGAAGTTTGAATTTTTCTTAGAACAGTTAGAGAAGGTTTTCAACATGTCCCTAAAGGGTGATCACAGAGCCCTTGCCAGCGTGGGAGTTTTCATAATATTTATAGGACTATTCACGCTTATACTTGGCGCCATAAACTTTTATAGAACCATAAAGCAGGTAGACGTGGGTTATTATAGGACAAACACGTGGCTTTATAAAATTTACGGTGCTGTTATATTCTTTGCATGTTTGGTGCTAACTCTTTATGTTCTTAAGATCATTTAATAAAAAGGAAGTTCTTCATCTCTGAAGCCCGTTGATATATTTCACCCAAGGCGTTTAAAAAAGATATAATTAATATCATCCCTTTTTGAAAGGAGGACCACATGGCAAAGGGAACGGTAGCCTATAAAATTCTTGAAAGCCATTTGGTAAGCGGTAAGCTCATACCCGGCGAGGAGATTGCCATTAAGATAGACCAGACCCTCACCCAGGATGCCACCGGAACTATGGCATACCTGCAGTTTGAGGCGATGGGTGTGGATAGGGTAAAGACGGAGCTCTCGGTAAGCTACATAGACCACAACATGCTACAGACCGACTATAAGAACGCCGATGACCATAAATACCTTATAAGCGTGGCAAAAAGATACGGTATTTGGCTATCCAAGCCCGGCAACGGTATATGCCACCAGGTACACTTGGAGAGGTTTGCCAAGCCCGGAAAGACACTGCTTGGCTCCGATTCTCACACTCCCACCGCCGGTGGCATGGGCATGATCGCCATAGGTGCCGGTGGTCTTGAGGTGGCAAGCGCGATGGCGGGCGAACCTTTCTATATGAGGATGCCCAAGATCGTAGGCGTCCATCTGAAGGGCAAGCTACCCGATTGGGTAACTGCCAAGGACATTATCCTTGAGCTTCTGCGTAGGCTTACGGTAAAGGGTGGTGTGGGCAAAATTTTTGAATACTTTGGAGAGGGTATAAAGGAGCTCTCCGTTCCGGAAAGAGCTACCATCACCAACATGGGCGCAGAACTTGGTGCTACCACTTCAATCTTTCCCTCCGACGAGATCACAAGGGCATACCTGAGAGCCCAAGGAAGGGAGGAGGATTGGGTAGAAATCCTTCCGGACCCCGATGCAGAGTACGACGAGATTATAGAGATAGACCTATCCCAGCTTGAGCCGCTTATTGCTTGCCCTCACTCTCCGGACAATGTGGTGCCCGTCAGGGAGGTGGAAGGTATAAAGGTAGATCAGGTGGTCATAGGCTCTTGCACAAACTCTTCCTTTGTGGACCTAACACGTGCTGCCAAGCTTTTGGAAGGTAGAAAGGTTCATCCTGATGTGATCTTTGCGGTAGCCCCAGGTTCCAAACAAGCCCTTGAGTTGATCACCCAAAATGGTGCCCTTTTGACCTTTCTAAAGGCTGGTGCAAGGATATTGGAAAGTGCCTGCGGTCCCTGTATAGGCATGGGTTTTGCACCTCCCTCCGGTGGTGTTTCCGTAAGGAGTTTTAACAGGAACTTTGAGGGTAGGTCTGGCACACCCGACGCAAAGGTGTACCTTGCATCCCCCGAGGTCTGCGTAGCCTGCGCCATCGCAGGGGAGATCATAGACCCGAGGAAGTTGGGTATTCCGTGGGTGAAGGTGGAAATGCCGGAAAGGTTCCCTTACGGCGACGAAGCCTTCATAGAGCCACTACCGGAGGAAGAAGCAAAAAAGGTGGAAATATACAGAGGACCCAACATAAAACCACTGCCAGAGTTTGATGAACTACCAGAAAGCATAGAAGGGGAGGTTTCCCTCATAGTGGGAGACAACATCACCACCGACCACATAATGCCCGCCGGTGCCAAAATCCTACCCCTTCGTTCCAACATCTACGCCATAAGCGAGTATGTATATCACTACGTGGACCCAGACTTTGTAAAGAGGGCAAAGGAAATCAGGGACCAAAAGGGCAAGGCAAACATCATAGTGGGCGGAGAGAACTACGGACAGGGTTCCTCCCGAGAGCATGCTGCGTTGGCTCCGAGGTTCCTGGGAGTTAGGGCTGTTATAGCAAAGTCCTTTGCCCGTATTCATCATGCCAACTTGGTCAACTTTGGTATAGTGCCCCTTGAGTTCAAAAACAAAGAGGACTACCACAAGTTCTCCCTGGGCGATGAGCTTTTGATCCCGGATCTTAAAAATAGGCTACAGGAAGGTAAAGAAATCGTGGTTATAAACAAAACCACCGGAGAGGAGATCGTTTGCACATACAATCTTACTCCAAAGCAGGTTTCTGTGCTCCTCAAAGGTGGTCTTTTGAACTGGATCAAAAGCAAGCAGGGGGTAAAGGTATGAAGCTAAGAAAGGTAGTTTCTGTGGTAGGTGCGGGAAATGTGGGGGAGCATACCGCCGCCCTCCTTGCCTTAAGGGGGCTGGTGGATGTGCGTATGTTTGACTTGCCCAAAAAGGACGGAGACAGGATAATAGAACCCGTTAAAGGAAAAGCCCTTGACATTCAGCAGATGCTCTCCGCCCTCAACATTGACGGCAAAGTGGAAGGATACACTGTAAGCGCAGATGGAGAAGGCTACGAAGCCTTAGAGGGCTCCGACATAGTGGTTATAACCGCAGGCTTTCCAAGAAGACCAGGTATGTCAAGGGAGGACCTTTTAGAGAAAAACCTATCCATCCTCTCGGTCATAGCCAGTAAAATAAAGGAATACGCTAAGGATGCCATAGTGATAGTGGTAACCAATCCAGTGGACCTGATGACCTACGCAGTTTATAAACTGCTGGGCTTTGAACCCAAGAGGGTTATAGGGATGGCGGGCGTTTTGGATTCAGCCCGCTTTAAAACCTTCATCTCAAAGGAGATAGACGTTTCCCCTCAAGATATTCACGCCTATGTGATAGGAGGCCACGGTGACGAGATGGTTCCCTTGATCTCCATATCCAACGTAGGTGGCATACCCCTAAAGGACCTGCTAACCAAAGAAAAGCTTCAGGAACTTATAAAAAGAACTCAGTTCGGTGGTGGTGAGATAGTGGACCTAATGGGCACCTCCGCCTATCATGCCCCCGCTGCGTCCATAGTGGAGATGGTGGAAGCCATAGTAACAAACAACAAACGCATACTGCCCTGCTCTGTCTATCTTGACGGAGAAGTGGGAGAATATTACGGAGTAAAGGGTGCCTGCGTAGGCGTGCCGGTTAAACTTGGCAACTGTGGAGTAGAAGAGGTCATCAAAATCCCCATGCTACCGGAAGAGCGCGAAATGTGGGAAAGGTCCGTTCAGTCGGTGTTAAAGAACTTAAAGGTGGTGGATGAGCTCCTGAAGGTTATGGTTTAAAATCTATATCAATGGTGTTTTTACCTTGGAAGTATCTGGTCCCACCTGCCCTTTTGCTTTTAGGGGCGGGACTATTCATCCTTTACAAGGATTGGGAAAAAAAGAGGAACTTTGAGGCTTCTTATCTTGAGTGGGAAATAAGGAGGTTGGTGCAATCGGGGGAGGAGGAAAAGGCTAAAAAGCTAATAGAGGAAGGGCTAAAAAAGGGGGGTGCCTTTAAGCCCCTCATTCTATCTTATGCCTTGGATGGGAAGGAAGACAGTAAAAAACTTTTGGAGATAATCTCATCCCTGAAGGATGATCAAATAAAGTCCTTATACACCGAGAGGTTAGCCTTTGCATACTATAAGGAAGGGCAAAAAGAAAAAGCCCTCGGCGTTCTCAACTCTATAGGAAAAGACAGCTTTAACTATTACTCTGCCCAACTGCTTAAGGCACAGGTGCTCTTAGACAGCAACAGGAAAGAGGAGGCAAAGAAGGTCTTAGAGTCCATCCTCAAAGAGGCAAAGGGAACTTATTGGTCTAACTTAGCCCAAGCCCTTTTAATGGAGATGTAGTTATGAAGCTCCTGATTGAAATAGGGACAGAAGAACTGCCCGCGGGGGTTATAAACCTAGCCCTAGAGAGCCTCAAAGAGGGTATTGAGAAACTCTTGGGAGTAAAAGTTATAAAAACCTACGGCACACCCCGGCGTTTAGCCATTCTGACGGAAGACTTTGAGAACACACCTACAGAAAAAGAGGAGGTCATAGTCGGTCCTCCCGTTAGCGTAGCTTACGAGGATGGGAAACCCACAAAGGCACTTCTGGGATTTTTGCAAAAGGTCTCTGCCACTCAAGAGGAAGTGATAGAGGTTCAAAAGGGAGAAGGAAGGTATGTGGCGGTTCGTAGGGTTCAAAGGGAAAAGACGCCCTTGGAGAAATTAAAAGAGGAGTTTGAAGGGCTCTTAAGATCTATCCCTTTTCCCAAAAGGATGCGTTGGAATTCGGAGGGCTTGACCTTTTCAAGACCTATCCGGTGGTTGTGTGCCCTCTACGGAGAGGAGGTTGTCCCACTTCAATTTGGTAAGGTGAAGGCAGACAGGATCACATACGGCCATAGATTTTTGCACGGTGGTCCCTTAGTTCTCAAAAACGCCGAGGAGTATGAAGAAAAGCTAAAAAGTGCCTACGTGATCCCAGACTTCAAAGAGAGACTGGGCATGGTCTTAGAAATGTTAAGAGAAGAAGCTTACGCCTTGGGTTGCACACCCCGGTATCCAGAGGGTCTTCCGGAGGAGGTGGCAAACCTCCTTGAGTTTCCCTTCTCTGTGATAGGAAGCTTTGAGGAAAAGTATTTAGAACTACCTGAGAAGGTTTTAATCACAGTCCTTGCCCACCATCAGAGGTTTTTCTGCCTTGCCAACCAAGAGGGTAAGCTGGTGCCTTACTTTGTGGCCTTCAGCGGTAATACTCCAAACGATTTGATAAAAACTGGCTACGAGAGGGTTGTAAGGGCAAGGCTTGAGGATGCCCTTTTCTTCTACAGGGAGGACCTAAAGACCCCCTTGGAAAATCTGGTGGATGGACTAAAAGGTGTGATCTTTCATCCAAAGGCAGGCAGTATGTGGGAGAAGACCCAAAGGCTTATGGAACTCTCAGAGAAAATCGCACGATCCCTTGGCTTTGGAGAGGAGGTTGTAAAAAAAGTAAAAAGGGCTGCATTCCTTTCAAAGGCGGACCTACTTACCAACATGGTAAAGGAGCTGGATGAACTTCAGGGCTACATGGGTATGGTTTATGCAAGGGCTTTTGGAGAAGAGGAGGAGGTAGCTAAAGCCATCTACGAGCATTATCTCCCCAAAAGTGCCACAGACCCCTTGCCCGAGGGTGTGGTTTCTCAAATTCTCTCCTTGGCGGACAAGCTGGATAACATAGCAACCCTTTTGAGCGTGGGCGAGATGCCCTCCGGCAGTTCAGACCCATACGGACTAAGGCGTAGTGCCTACGGCATTTTTGCAATTCTTGATAAGGGAGGTTATAACCTGAACCTGAGGGAGGTGCTGGGCTCTATCCCACAGGGCTTTGAGGAGTTCATGAAAAACAGGCTGGAAGCCTACTTAGAGCCCTATGGCTACGATGTTGTAAGGGCGGTTTTGGAGGTAAAGGATCCACTGAAACCATTGGAGGCAATAAGGCTCGTACAGATGCTTGCCAATTTGAAAGAAACGGAAAAATTTAAAGATGTAGTAGAAGCCTACAGGAGGGTCGTTAAAATTCTTCCCAAGGGGTGGGAAGATGACCGTGTTGAGGAGGACCTTATGAAAGAGAAAGAGGAGAGGGAGCTTTGGGAAAAGGTAAAGGGCTTGGAGGGTGAGAGGCTTGAGCCCTTGGACCTTTGGGACCTCAAGGAACCCATAGACCGCTTCTTTGATAAGGTCCTTGTGATGGATAAAGACCAAGAACTTAGAAGAAATAGATTAGCCCTTCTGTTTAGAATAAAAAAACTTTTTAACCGCTTTGGAGATTTTGAAAAAATAGTTTTGGAGGAGGTATAGGCATGGAGCAGAAATTTTTGGTTTGGTTGGATGAGGTGGGCATAGAGGATGTGCCCTTGGTGGGCGGAAAGAACGCATCCCTCGGGGAGATGCTCAGAAACCTCTCAAAGCTTGGTATTAACATACCCTACGGTTTTGTGGTAACATCCAACGCCTATTATGAGTTCCTGAGGTATAACAAGTTAGAAGAAAAGATAAGGAAGATTTTGGAGGGTTTGAACCCTAATGATTTGGAGGACTTGGCAAAGAGGGCATACGAGGTTAGGGAACTTATAAAAGGTGGAGAATTTCCTCCAGAATTGGAGGAGTTGATAAAAAAGTATTACTCTGAGCTCTCTCGGAGGTACAACTCCTTTGCGGTGGATGTGGCGGTTAGGTCCTCCGCCACCGCGGAGGATTTGCCTCATGCTTCCTTCGCAGGACAGCAGGAGACATACCTAAACGTAGTGGGTGCGGAGAATGTACTAACCGCTATAAAGAACGGTTTTGCGTCTCTTTTCACAGACAGGGCTATCTCTTACAGGGAGAGCTTTGGCTTTGACCACTTTAAGGTTGGCATAGCTATGGGTGTTCAAAAGATGGTAAGGTCCGATTTAGGTGCTTCTGGAGTTATGTTTACATTGGACACAGAATCAGGCTTTAGGGATGTGATAGTTATAAATGCAACTTACGGTTTGGGTGAGCTTCTGGTTCAGGGCATGATAACCCCAGATGAGTATATGGTCTTTAAGCCTACCCTTCAGGCGGGATACTCGGCCATAATAGAGAAAAAGCTCGGTAGAAAGGATAGAAAGATGGTGTATGGAGTGGGGCAAGAGAGGACAAAGATTGTCAACGTTCCACTCTCAGAGCAAAAGCAGTTTGCCCTCACCGATGAAGAGATTTTAAAACTGGCAAGATGGGGAGTTCTGATAGAGGAGTACTATTCCAAAAAGAACGGCAGATGGATGCCTATGGACATAGAGTGGGCAAAGGATGGGCTCTTAAACGAGCTCTTTGTGGTTCAGGCAAGACCAGAAACGGTGCATTCAAGGAAGGAAGAGAACGTACTAAAGGTCTATAAGATCAGCATGCCAGTAGAGGAGAGGGCTAAGAAAAGGATCTTGTATGGCATCGCAGTAGGCGATAAGGTGGTTCATGGGAGAGTTAGAGTCATCCACGACCTAAAGAACGCAGGACAGTTTCAAGAGGGAGAGATCCTGGTAACAGACATCACAGACCCAGACTGGGAACCCATAATGAAAAAAGCAAGCGGTATAATCACCAACAGAGGAGGAAGAACTGCCCACGCAGCAATAGTAGCGAGGGAGCTGGGCATACCCGCGGTGGTGGGCACCCACAAAGCAACGGAAGTGTTAAAAACTGGTGATGAGATCACCCTCTCCTGCGCAGAGGGAGAGGTAGGATACATATATGAAGGCTACATACCTTACGAGGTAGAGGAGATCAACCTAAAGGAACTGCCCAAGACCAGAACCAAGGTTATGATGAACGTGGGCAACCCTGAATCCGCCTTTAAGTATTCCTTTATTCCCAACGATGGAGTAGGACTGGCACGTGAGGAGTTCATCATAGCAAACTACATAAAGATCCATCCCTTAGCCCTTCTTTATTACAGGGAGCTTAAAGCCTTGTTGGAAAAGCTTGAAGAGTGCGGAGCCATCGATGAGAGGGGAGTTTGCTCTATGGCTTCCATATACAAGTATGCGGAGGAACCCCTCAAAAGCAAGCTGGCAAAGGGTAAAGACAAAAAACAGATCAACCTCAAAAAAACCATAGAGGAGATAGAAAACCTGACCTTTGGTTATGAAGACAAGGCACAATACTTTGTTAAAAAGCTATCCTATGGCATAGCCAAAATAGCTGCTGCCTTCTATCCAAATCCTGTAATAGTGCGCTTTTCGGACTTTAAGTCTAACGAATACAAAGGACTTATCGGTGGTGAGCTCTTTGAACCAGAAGAAGAAAACCCCATGCTCGGATGGAGGGGCGCGTCAAGATACTATTCGGAAGTTTATAAGCCAGCCTTTGGGCTTGAATGTCAGGCAATACTGCGGGTGAGAAACAAGATGGGACTTACCAACACCAAGGTAATGATACCCTTCTGTAGAACGCCGGAGGAGGGCGAAAAGGTTCTCAAGGTGATGGAGGAGTATGGACTAAGAAGGGGAGAAAACGGTCTGGAAGTTTATGTAATGGCAGAACTTCCATCCAACATTATTCTTGCGGACAAGTTTGCAGAGATCTTTGATGGCTTCTCCATAGGCTCCAACGACCTAACTCAGCTAACCCTTGGTTTGGACAGAGACTCTGGGCTCGTGGCACATCTTTACGACGAAAGGAATGAAGCGGTCAAAAGGTTAATATCCCAGCTCATAAGCATCGCCAAAGAGAAGGGTAAAAAGGTGGGTATATGCGGTCAAGGACCTTCCGACTTCCCAGACTTTGCCCAGTTTCTTGTAGAGGAAGGCATAGACAGTATTTCGCTAAACCCCGATTCTGTGCTGAAAACTTTATTAGTTATAGCAGAAGCGGAATCTAAAAATAGGAGGGTAGGTGTATGAAAGTTTTGGAGCGTATAAGGACTTTAAGCTTTCCCTCCTTTAAGGTTAAAGGAGCTAAAAACTACTTGGCACTGCAGGTTGGTAAAAGCTTCATACGGCTTTTTGAGTTAGGAGAAGATGGAAAGCCCATTTTTCAACCACAGGAGATTATCTTTGAGGATGGGGGTGAAAATAAAAAACTTTTAGCCCTAAAAAAGATAGTAGCCGAATATGGATTACAGGGACATAAAGTTATAGCATCGCTCCCAGCTACCGATGGAATACTAAAGCTCTACAAATACCCTTCCAAGATAAGCCAAAAAGATTTGGACAGCGCCATAGAATGGATAATAAAAAGGGAGTTAAGTCAGATAAAAGAAGAAACTACTTACGATTACTTTATCTTACGCGGAGAAGATGCCCTAAGCGTGGCTTTGGTGCTTGCCCGCGCTGAATCTGTCAATAAGCTAGCTAATTTAATCAGTTCCGCAGGACTAAAGCCCGAAATTATAGACTATGAAGTACTGGCTATAGCGAATTACGGTATATATCATAAGCTTGCCTTGCCTTTTTCCATCTTATACATAGACTACGATTATTCTATACTTTTAACTTACAGCCCCTCCAATATATCCTATTCTGTAATAAACTGGGATTATTTGGGATACATTAAAAAGGCAAAATCACACTCCACCTCTGAGGAACTCTTGGAAAACTTTATTGCAGAGGTGAGGAATCTGATTGTGATAAACGATATATTTAGCGTTTATATTGCAGGTGTTATCCTAAGCAATCAAAGTTTCTTAGATTATATGCTTGAAAACCTGCCCATATTAGGGCTTTTGGACGCTGGCGAACTACCGCCCAACTTTTTTGTCCCCTATATACTTAGTTTGAGGGAGAGGACAAAATGATAAAAATCAATCTACTTAAGGAGAAAAAAGCTAAAAGAACTTTACCGCAACCCACGTTTGTATCTCTGAAGGAGGTAAAGGTTAGTGATCTTTTAAAACTAGACAAAGCACAGTATTATCTATCTGCTCTCCTTTGGATTTGCGTTTTAGGCATGGGTGTATGGTATTGGAAAATCTCAAAGGAAATAACGCAAATAAAGCTGGAGATAGATCAATTGCAGGTGGAAAAGAACAGATTAGAGGGGTTGGCGAAACGCATTTCAGAGGAAAAGAAAGAAATAGAGTCTGAAATATCCGCTTTAAAAACAGAAATGGATGCGGTAGAACGCAGTAAGGATATACTTATAGGTTTGAAATCACTGTATGAACCTTTTAACAATAGCTTTATTAGTTTTTCCAGTTCCGTTCCTTCTGTTAGTTGGATGTTTACTTATAGCCAAAGCCTAGACATAGAGAACAGAAAACTTAAGACAGAATTTGACCTCTCTTCTTTTGACTATGCAAGCATAAGCTCTTATGCCGACAGCCTTAGAAAGAAAAATGCGGAAGTTTTTATAAGTGGTATAGAAAGGAAAGTGACACCAAACGGTTATGAGTATTATTCCACAAAACTTGTTGCGGAAAAAAGCATAGGAGGGCAGTGATGGAAAAGCTAAAGGCCCAGTGGTCCGCTCTTCCTCAGTGGCAGAAATTGTTTATACTTCTAATATTACCAATAGTCATCATAGGATATATCTATGTAATGCTAATCACCCCTTTAAGAGAAGATTTAGAAAAAAGTAGAAAAGAAAAGGAAGAGCTTAACAGACGCATAGCAGAGTTGAAGAGATTGACAGACCCAAAAGCCTTGGAACCTCTTAGAAAGCAAAGAGATGATTTAAAGGCTCAACTGGAAGTAAAAAAGCAAGAGCTTGAGTTATTGGTTGGAGAGATGCCTTCCACTGAGGAGGCAAGCTCTGTATACAAAAAGTTGGGTGCCATAGCAAGCAAAAGCGGGGTAAGAATACTTTCCATAAACCTTGCTAAGCCCAGTGAGGTGAATTACACCTTGGAAAAAACTCCAGAAGGGAAAGCGGTAGTTAAGATAGTGAAGGAGCAACCACAACAGCAAGGACAACAGCAACAAAAATCCCAGCAAAAGGCACAAGAGCAAAAACAACAAACCTCCCATGTGGTAAAGCATCCCACTGCAGAGCTTAAAATATCCTTTGTGGGTAGTTATGCAAATGTAGTGAATTTCTTAAAAGCTCTGGAAAAGGGAGGTTTTGTTTCATACCCTTCTGCCTTTAAGGTGGAGAGGGTTGAAAAGGGCATGCTGAAGGGAGATTTGACTATATTAGTTATTATGAAAGAGGAAAAAATATGAGATTACTTTTACTTCTCTTGGTGGTCTTTTTGTATTCCTACGCGAAGGAGCCCTTTACCGATTTGGAGGGTGTGGTAGGATATATAGTGGTTGAAAAAAAGGGAAAGGTAGAGAACTATATGGTGGTTGAGGAAAAGGGAGGTGGCGTTAAGACTGTAAGGGTTAATAGAAACCCTAGAGAGTTTTTAAAGAAGACGGAAGATGACACGCAAAAGAAATGAACTAAAGATAGGAGTTATTAGCTTAGGCTGTTCCAAAAACTTGGTAGATACGGAAATTCTTCTGGGAAAGCTAAAGTCAGCGGGCGCGAAACTGGTGGATGATCCCCAAAAGGCAAACACCATAATCATAAACACCTGTGGTTTTATAAACCCAGCCAAGGAGGAGGCAATAGACTACATACTTGAATACGCAGAAAACAAAAAGGTCATCGTTATGGGCTGTTTGGTAGAAAGATACAAAGAAGAACTACAAAAGGAAATACCAGAAGTTCAGGCATACTTTGGAACTGAGAGCTGGGACCAAATTCTTGAGTTTTTGGGCCTAAAGAAAGTAGAAAAAGTTCAAAGGATATTAACTACTCCTAAATCTTACGCATACCTTAAGATATCTGAGGGATGCAACCGCCTTTGTTCCTTTTGTGCCATACCTTCCATAAGGGGCAGATACAGGTCAAAGGGCATGCAGGAACTTGTAGAGGAAGCCCAATGGATAGCAGAAAACGGAGTAAAGGAACTATGCTTAATTTCGCAGGATACCACCTATTACGGCAGAGATCTATACGGAAAGAATGCCCTGCTTAAACTCTTAGAAAAGCTGGAGGATATAGAAGGTATAGAGTGGGTCCGACTTTTATATCTTTATCCCACGGACGTGAGTGATGAGCTTATTGATTACATTAAAAACTCTTCAAAGGTCCTGCCATACTTTGATATACCACTACAACATGTTTCTAACAAGGTTTTAAAGAGCATGAGGAGAGGTTATGGTAAAGATTTTGTGGAAGGGCTCGTGGAAAGGATCTTCTCCAAAATACCCAACGCAGTCTTAAGAACAAGCTTCATAGTAGGCTATCCGGAGGAAGACACAAAGGACTTTGAGGAATTGATTGAGTTTGTTCAAAAGGGCTACTTTCATTGGGTGGGTGTGTTTAGCTATTCCCACGAGGATGGCACTTTTGCAGAGTCCTTAGGAGACCCTATACCCGAGGAGGAAAAGGAGAGAAGGAGGGCACTTATTTACGAAGTTCAGAGTGAGGTTATAAAGGAAAAGTACAGAGGACTTTTGGGTAAAAGCTTTAGGATGTTGGTGGATGGCTACGATGAGGAAATGAATATTGTGCCCGTGGGCAGGCTTTGGTTTCAAGCACCAGAGGTGGATGGGCTGTGCTATTTAGAGGCAGAGAGACTAGTTAAAGAGGGAGAGATGGTAGACGTAGTGGTAAAGGACTTTAAAGAGCTAGACCTGTTGGTTGAAGAAAAAAGTGAGTGAAGAAAAGAGGATAAAGCTTGAGCTTTCCTCTTTGCCAGTTCCTAAAAGCAACAGGTATATAAGAAAGAGAGGCGGTGTAGTCTTTAAACCCCCAAGGGTTAAAAACTGGGAAGTGAGGGCGGTGTGGGAGATAAAACAGCAGTACCAGGGAGAACCTTTGGACGGCAAACTTTCAATGGAAGTGATCTTGGTCTTGCCCAATCACAGAAAGAGGGATATTGACAACATGCTAAAGAGCCTATGGGATGTCTTAGAAAAGGCTAAGGTTATAAAAAACGACAATCAAATCTACGAAATAAGAACGTTAAAGCGTATAGAAAAGGGTGTACAAAAAACAATAATTTACATAAGCCCTATGGAGTAATTTACTGGGTGTTTCTTATATACTCAGTTGGGTCTAGTGGAACACCCTCTTTATTTCTAAGTTCAAAGTAAAGCATGCATTCTTCTCCTTCGTTCCTTCTTCCAACTAAAGCGATCTGTTGCCCTCTTGACACGCTATCGCCTCTCTTTACTAAATTTTTCTCGTTGTATGCATATATGGAGATAAAATCCCCATGATCCACTATGACCATGTTTCCGTAGGCTTTTAGGTCTCCTCCACTGTATATGACCCTTCCACTATCAACTGCCCTTACTGGCTTTCCACAATCTGTGGCTATGGTGATCCCTCTACCGTTCTTGGAAACTTTACCATCCACAGGCATAGGCAGGCTATTTCTTGATATTTTTACTTCCTGTGGCGTTTCAGCTTCTGCCTTGGATGTGCTTTCCTGCTTCCTTTCTTCTGAAGGTTTCTCTATAGGACGAATGGCTTGTCTTTTTTCTTCCGCCCTTTCTTCTAAGGGTTTTTCTGCTGGACGGACCGCCTGTTTCTTTTCCTCTACCTTTACAGGCACCTTAACCACCGTTCCCTTTGCTAGCCATTTACCTTTTAGCTCTGGGTTAAGTTCTTCTAATTCCTTTTGAGAGACCCCCAGCTTTTTTGCCACATGCTCAAGCTTTGCGCTCTTCTGAACTACATAGGTTCTGTAGGAGACCTTTGGCTCTTCCTCTTTTTTGGCCTTTATAGGCACCTTTACCTCTGTCCCCGCAGAAAGCCATTTACCCTTCAGCTCCGGATTGAGTCTTTCCAATTCCTCTTTGGGAACTCCCAAGCGCTCTGCCACATGCTCAAGGCGACCTCCTTTTTTGATTTTATATACCGTGTAGCTTTCTTCCCTTTTTTTCTTTTTTTGCTCTTGCTTTGGTACCTTAACTACTGTTCCTTTTGTTAGCCATTTACCTTTTAACTCTGGGTTAAGCTCTTCCAACTCCCTTTGGGAAACACCCAGTTTTTTTGCTATATGCTCAAGCCTTGCACCCTTTTGAACTACATAGGATCCATACTTTTGGGTTTCCTTTTTCTGTCTTCTAGCGGTACCTCTTGCGGGTATTTTTATTTCCTGCCCTTCTATTATCTTTTCAGACTTTAGGTTGTTAAAGCCCTTCAGCTCCTGCACATCAACTCCAAATTTTTCAGCTATGCTTTGTAGTGTGTCTCCTTTTTTAACTTTGTATATGGCGTAGTCCTGCGCTTTCGCGGATATCCTCTGAGGAATGCATAAATTTCCACCCACTTTTAGTTTGTTTGGATTTATGTTTTTGTTAGCTTTTATGAGTTCTTGTACACTAACTCCATAGTTCCTTGCGATTTTTTCTAGGGTTTCTCCACTTTTTACCTTGTGGTATTTGCACTCTTGAGAAAAAGCCGTTCCAAAAAGTAGGCTAATACTTAATATAAAAACCCTTTTCTTCATGGGTTGGCACCTCCTTTAAAATTTCCATCCTGTCCACCCTTGCGGACCTTGGACCTTCCCACAGTTTCCATATGAACTGGGCCACAACCTCCTCATCGCCCTCCACAAAAACCTCAACCCTTCCGTCCGGTAGGTTGCGCACCCAACCGCTAAGTCCGTAGCTCTCTCCTAGGTTCTTTGTCCAGCTTCTAAAGCCTACTCCCTGCACTACGCCGGACAGAAAAACCCTGTAGGCGGACCTCATAGGTTTATTTTACACCATTTCCGAAAAACTCCAAACTTTCAAAAAACTCAAGAAAGGTCTTATTTACATAAACAGAACCGTCGGAAGACAGCAAAAGATAGCCGAACTGTGGGTGTTTTTCAATAAAATCCCATCTTTTTTTATCATCCATAGAAAAAAGGGCTGTAGATAACCCATCCGCCAAAATGCAATCCTCATAAGCTACTGTTACTTGCAATATCTTGCCACCTTTACCAATTATGCGTTCTCTTCTGTAATTTCCTGATGCAGAAAGGCAAAGGTCCTTTTTATTGTAGCCTTGGGCTAAGATTTTGCCATTAATAGGGTTATACACCGCTAAAAGTCTTTTGTGCCCCCATACCCGTAGGTCTCCCGCTATTGCGATAAAACCCTTGTCTGTTTTTATAAACTCATAGGCCTTCTGAATGGCAAAGCCCTTTCCTATGCCTCCCAAATCTATAGCCATACCTTTCTCTTCAAGAAATACGCTACTGCCTTCCACCCTGACCTTTTTGTAATTCACCAGATTCCTTGCCTCGTCTTCGGAAATTTCTCTTAACCTTCTTGCCCTTATGGTTATGGCACCTACTGTTATGTCAAAGGCTCCCTCTGTAAGCTCCGAAAGCCAAAGGGATTTTTTTATAACCTCCAATGTATCCGCGGACACCTCCACCGGTTCCACACCCGCCTTCTTGTTGATCTTTGAAACCTCAGAATCTTCTATGTAATCGGAGAGTTTTTCCTCAAGTCCCTTCATAAACCTGTAGGCTTGATATGCCTTTTCGGAGGGCAGGTCTATTATGGCATAGGTGCCCATAAGGTGAAAAACCTTTTCCTGAGAGAAGGCAAACAAGAAAAGGAAAAGAAACAACATCAAGCCCATGGCTTACTTCTCATTAGCATAAGCAAGGCGGAGTATAGGATAATACTCTGCAAAGCTACAAAAGACAAAAGCTTTAGAAGGACAAATTCTGGATGTAAAAATCTAATCAAAAAACCCGAAAGGTTATCAAGGAATGAAAATAAAAATAGCCCAATTCCCAAGGGAACGCTAAGGCTTGAACCCGCAAAAATCAAAAAATGCCCAACTGCCACAGAAAAGACCGCCATTGAAATAAGGTGAGGATAAAAGACCTTAAACATACCCTCAAAGGTTTTAGGCTCTAGGAACTTCTCCGGGTTTCCAAGATAATACTCCTTTATAGAACCTAAGGAAAAGCCCATCTTTGAATAGAAAGCCAAGAGGTTTGTGAAAAAGAAGCCTATTAAAAACAAAGAAAAAAAGAATATGACCAGCTTAAGTAAGTTTACATCCGTGTATTTGTCCTCCCCTGAAGTCAATAAGGCTAATAGGGTGTAAAGAATTACAAACAGGTTTATAAGCTGAAAGACTATGAAGGAAAAAAGCTTTAAGTAAGCAAAGGTAGGTGAAAGGTAGAGGATCAGGAGGTCTGAGTATAAATAAGATGCACAGGAAAGGAAGCCCAGGAGTAGGATAAAAGCCTTTACAGAGGAAGGAAGAGATGTCAAGATAAAAAGGGCAAAGATCGTAAGTAAATAGAAGGCGTTTAAGAAGGTTTGAATATGCAGGTCTTCTGAAAGTTGGGCTAAAGATATTCTTTCTGGAGATTCTAGGTCCTGAAAAAAGTATTTGTATAGTGTTTCATAAGAAAAACCATATTTGCTGTAAAAGTATAACCAGGAGCTAAACCAAAAGACCAGGCTGATAAAGAGAAAGAGGATAACCATGTAATAAAGAGGCTTGTTGTCCTTCAGTCTGGCGGATATAAAAAATCTCATCTTTTACCCCCAAAGAGGACCTGCCAGATGGCTAAAACCTTGCGGGCGTTGTCGGATATAGCCCTTGCGGTTATGGTGGCACCGGTTATGTTCGGAATGTCCCTTCTGTGCCTTAGTGTGCCCGGAGCCAACTCTTTGCCTTTGAAAACCTTGAGCCACTCCTCGTCGGGCATATACTCCAACGGCTCCTGAAAGGCAAGAACCTCCACCACATCCAACCTTCCCTCTGGAGTTATAGTGTATAGAACCACCTCCGGCTTTGTCCTTACCACATGGGTATCCACATAAGCGTAGGCTATGACCTCTTTCCCTCTCCTTACCAAATACCAAGATACAAGCCTTGTGTCAAGCTTGACGCCCAACAGCCTCTGAACTTCCTCCTGCTGTTCTTTTGAGAGGACAATACTTCTAACCTCTATTTGCGCGTTTGGGTATATTTCCGCCAGGGCTTTTTCTGGAGTTTTGAACTGCTTTGCTTGTGTAAAAAAGGGGAGGAGGAGAAGCACGAGCAAGAGCCTGCCAAAGTAGTTTTTAGCCATTTTTCCATCCTCCTTAGGATTTAAAACATAAAGCCAAGTGTTAGCCTGTATTCGTTTTCATCCTTCTTATTTGGACTGTAGTCCAGCCTCGCGTAATCGGTTTTTATAGCCACCAAGGGATGGGGCTTGTAGGATAGACCCACATTATACACCTTTAGCTTATGTCCATCTGGCTTAACGGAACCTTGGGGAACCTTTGCGTGGGCGTCAATGTCCTCATAGATGCCAAAAACATAAAGCTCCTGCTCGTCTATCTTGAATAGCCTGAATATGTCGTATGCCACCTGCACATAATAGCCCCTTTGCTCGGATGGGATGGTGTTACCAAGATCATCGCCTGTCCTCTTTGCGTTATTTACATCCACAAAGGCGCCCACAAACCTAACATCCCAACCCCCATACTGCCACCAAAGGTGAGGAGAGACAATGGTCATGCTTCCAAGCTTTGTGCCCCTTCTCAGTCCAAGCTGGCTAGCTGAACCGCCCTTAGACATTACATCTCCCGTCCAGAAAGAAAAGCCAACCTTTAGGTTATAGGGAAGTGTGTAATCAACCCTTCCAGTAAAGCCTATCCTATCTGCCACAGCTCTTGCACCCCTCTATCTGACTGTTTTTAGTGGTTCCAATGCATTGTAATCACCGCCACCCTTTAACATCAAACCGTTGGTAATGTAAAACCTGTAGTAACTCCCATCTCTTCCCAAGTGGAGAGCAGTATGCGACGCTCAAGAAAGGGTCTTTCTGCACTTGGGAAGGCGGCAGGTCCCAAGCCGGAGTAAGTCTTCAGTTCAAGCTGTGGGACCGCAATCTCAAGCCTGAGCTTTCTTAGCTCTTCCTTCAGCGCCTCCGTTTCTTGCTTTGTCTCCTCCGCTTTCTTTTGCTCCTCCTTTAGTCTCTGGATTTCCTGTTGGAGCGTTCTTATCTGTTCCTCCAGCTGTCTGATACGCTCCTCGGTGCTTTGGGCGAGGGCTAACGAAGAAAACACTGCGGAGAGAAGCAAAACCTTTTTCATTCCACACCTCCTATTGAGATTTAGTTTCATTATCTATTTTAGCAAAATTGAAATGCAGTGTCAATATGATTAATGTCATTAGATTATAGACTGTGGCTTTTAGGTATTTAGCTTACTCCCAAGCTAAAAACTTAGATGGGTCTATTGGTTTGTTGTCTTTTATCACTTCATAGTGTAGGTGCGGTCCTGTGCTTCTTCCGGTGGAACCTACCCTTCCCACCACGTCACCAGCTTTTACCTTTTGTCCCTCCTTTACATCAATCTGGGAAAGGTGCCCATAAAGCGTAAGGTATCCAGAGGGATGTCTTATGATCACCGTCTTTCCGTAGTCTCCGTACCAACCAGCAAATTCTACCACTCCATCTGCTGTAGCGCGAACTTTACTACCATGTGGTGCCTCTATATCTATGCCCGAGTGGAATTCATAACCCCTTCCAAAGGGATTTTTCCGCCAGCCAAGGTGAGAAGTGATCTTGCCATATACCGGATAGCCTAAGGGTATGCCTCTGATGGAAGTGTGGAGGTAGTCTGCCCTCTTTTCCAAAAACTGAAGATAAGAAAGGTCGTAGGACGCCTTATTGGCGCTTGCACCACCCACCGGCAAAGAGCCCTTTATAACACCCCTCTTTGAAAGATAATCCTCCACCAAAAGAAGCTTACCCTCCAAACTTTTCAGCTTTGAGTTAAGCAACTCCCTTTCTTTCTCAATCTCTTGTTTTTCTGAAGCCAAGGTTTTTATTTCTTGGGCAAGCTTGTACTTTTCTGCTTTGATCTCTTGCCTTTCAAAGAAGAATTTAAGGCTTGTAAGATGGGAAAATATAGAAAACACTACAAAAGCTAAAGCGAAAATACCAAAAGCCTTTAGGTAGCTCTTGCGAATTCTTATAGTTTTTGGTGGTTTTCCCTCATGATTGGCTATTATTATGGTTATATACTCCCTCATTCAGGGTATAATTATAGCATGCTCGGGAGGAAAAAAGAAACGGAGTTAAGTTCTCAGGAAGTGCGCACTATTTTGGGTCCCGGTTGCCTTTTTGAGGGAAACTTAACCTTACCAGAGGGGCTTACCAGAATAGACGGGGAAGTTATTGGGAATATTCAAGGTAATGGTGGTTTAATAATTGGGGAGAAGGGGTCTGTAAGGGGGGACATAGATGTTGAAAATGTGGTGGTTTATGGAAAGGTTCATGGGAACATAAGGGCAAGGAGCCTTGAGATTAGGGCTTCTGGCAGGGTGGATGGAGACGTTCAGGTGCAAGAGCTTATTGTGGAGAGGGGTGCAATATATAACGGAAAGTGTAGCATGGGGGTGGAAGGGTCTGAAGTGGGTTGAAATTCTGGGATTTTTATATTAGAGTATTCTTATGTTTCAAGTGCCAGAATTAACACCAGAAGAGGCAAAGAGGCTTTTGGAGGAAGAAAAGGACAGTGTGCTTTTGCTTGATGTTAGAACTCCACCCGAGCATGTGCAGGTAAGGATACCCAACTCCCTGCTCATACCCCTCGATGAGCTCAGGTTTGCTTACGCCAATCTGCCAAAGGATAAAAAGATCATAGTCTACTGTAGAAGTGGAGAGAGGAGTGCCTTTGCCACATACCTGCTTAGACACTTTGGCTACGAAGCTTACAATCTGGCGGGTGGCATTCTAACTTGGCCTTACGAAAAGGAATCGGGTATGCCTGGATAGACCTTGCACGCGGTTCCTTCGCAGATAACCACTCCGTCTACATCCCTGCGGAGGACAAACTTAAAGGGTCTGAAGGCTTTCAGCAGTGGTTCAAAGAAGTCTCTGGTCTCCACCTTGTATATGCCCTTAAGGTAGGCGTAAAGGCTTATCAGGTAAGAGGCGGAGGCTGTGGGCACCTCTTGGATAAAGCGGGCAAAGGCTTGTAGGTTCTTTTCCGCATAGTCAATCAGCTCCGTCTCTTGGGTTATACTTCCGAGAAGTAGCAATAGATAGGGTGCGGAGCCGTTGGCAGATTGGGTAGGTGTGTCCGCAATGTTTTTTAGTCTTACTTTTAAAAAGCCCTCTCCCTGTTCTTCTGTGTCAAAGAAGCCCCAGTTTTGCGGGTCCCAAAACTTTTCTATTGCCTGTTTGGTGAGTTTCAGGGCAACCTCAAGCCACTGTTTCTCCTGTGTGATCTCATAGAGTGCCAACATCCCCCTTGCCAAAAATATGTAGTCCTCAGAAAAACCCTTTACACTGTGGGTGTGTTCCAAGCCTTCCTCTTTGTATAGCTCTTCAAGGAGCCTCTTTGCGGTAAGCTCGGAAAAGTCCTTTGCCCATGGGTCTCCAAAGGTTTTGTAATACTGCACCATAGCCTCTAACATAAGCCCATTCCATCCGCTGTATATGGTTTTATCCACAAAGGGCTTTTCTCTTGTCTCTTCTCTGTATTTGAGCATCTTTCTTTTGGCACTTTCAAGTAGAGATTGGACTTCTTTCTTGGGCATGCCCAAAATTTTTGATATTTCATCCTCCTCCTTGTCTATAAAGAGCACGTTCTTGGTAGGGTCGTGGTGCATCTCTCCCTTTGGTCCTATGTTAAAGTGTAAGCTTGCCACCTTTAACTCCTCAGGCGTTAGCACATCCTTTAGCTCTTCCAAAGAAAAGGTGTAGTATCCACCCTCGTCCAAAAGTCCAATGTCTGCATCCTGGGACGCATAAAAACCTCCCCTTGGGTCTGTGCCCTCCCTTTTGTAATACTCCACTATGCCTTTGGCAACGCGCTCGTAAAGTGGCTTTGGAATAACTTGATAAGCCATAGAGTAAAGCTGTAAAAGTTCTGCGTTATCGTAAAGCATCTTTTCAAAGTGAGGGACGATCCAGTTTTGGTCTGTGGAATATCTGAAAAAACCACCCAACAGGTGGTCGTAGATGCCCCCCTTCGCCATGGCATTCAGAGTGAGCTCCACCACCTTTAAAAGCTGTTTGTTTTGGGTGAAGAAGTATCTGTAAAGTAGAAGCTCCCAAGCTTTGGCGTGGTGAAACTTGGGTGCATCCCCCAACCCTCCGTGCTGGTAATCTAAACTCAAAAGAAGGTGATTGATGCCCCTGTCAAGAAGCTCCTCTCCCACATGATCTTTGTAAGACCGTACGCCGAAAAGCTCCAAGGCTTGGGATATTTGCTTGGCAGATTTTAAAATCTTTTCTCTATCCTCCTTCCAAAGTTGGGCAATCCGCAGTAGAAGGCTTTTAAAGCCCGGTCTTCCCCACCGGTCCTCGGGCGGAAAGTAAGTGCCACCAAAGAAGGCTTCCCCCTCGGGAGTGAGAAACACTGTAAGAGGCCAACCACCAGAGCCCGTGAGGGCCACAACCACCTCCTGATAACGCCTGTCAATATCCGGTCTTTCGTCCCGGTCCACCTTAATTGCGACAAAGTTTTCGTTTATGATCTTTGCGATCTCTTCGTTTTCAAAGCTCTCGTGTGCCATCACATGACACCAATGGCACCACACACCCCCAATAGAAAGAAGGATGGGTTTATCTTCCTCTTTGGCTTTTTTGAAGGCTTCCTCCGACCACTCGTACCAATCTACCGGCTGATGGGCGGATTTTCTAAGATAAGGACTTCTTGCGTTCGCTAACCTGTTTTTTTGCATGCCCTTAATATAGTCCTTCTTTCAGCAAATTCTATGAGGGAACTCAGCTTGACCCAAAAACTCTTGAATAGATGACATCTATGTTTTTCAAAAAGCCCTTTGGTTCTATGAGCTGTCTTATTTCCTCCACCGACAGAAATTCTCTTATGGCTTGGTCTTCTGCCAGAACGTCCGCAAAAGCCCTCTTTTGGTTCCAGCTTTTCATAGCACAAGCTTGAACCATCTCATAAGCCCTGTCCCTTGGCACTCCCTTTTCCATAAGGCGCACCAGAACTTTTGAGGATGCGTAGAGCCCAAAGGAAAGCTCCATGTTCTTTATCATCCTTTCCCGGTCTATCACCATCCCATCCAAAATTTGGATGAAAAGGTTCAGGATGTAATCAAGGGCGGTGGTAGCGTCCGGCAAGATCACCCTCTCCGCGGAGGAGTGGGATATGTCCCTTTCGTGCCACAGTGGCACATTCTCCAAAGCGGTGGTAAGATAGCCCCTTATGAGCCTTGCCAATCCACACACCCGTTCCGCATGGATAGGGTTTTTCTTGTGTGGCATGGCAGAGGAGCCCCTTTGCCCCTCGGTGAAAGGTTCCTGAAGCTCGCCCACTTCGGTGCGTTGAAGATGTCTGATCTCGGTGGCAAACCTCTCCAAGGATGTGGCGGTTATACCAACAGCCCACAGAACCTCCGCATGCCTGTCCCTTGGCACAATCTGGGTGGAAACAGGCTCCACCTTTAGCCCAAGCTCCTCCAAGGCGAGCCTTTCTACCTCTGGGTCCAAATTAGAGTATGTTCCCACCGCACCGGATAGCTTGCCGTAGGATATGTTTTCCAAAGCCCTCGCAAGCCTATCCCTGTTTCTTTTCATCTCCTGATACCAACTCAAAAACTTCAGCCCCAAGGTAATGGGTTCCGCATGCACCCCATGGGTCCTACCCATCATGATGGTGTCCTTTTCCCTCAGGGCAAGTTCTTTTAACCTTTCCAAGAGCCTATCCACATCTTCAATGATAAGGCTGAGGGCTTGCTTCAGCTGTAAAGCTAACGCGGTATCCACCACATCGGAGGAGGTTAGCCCCATGTGAAAGTAGTGGGAGTATTCGGGTATTTGCTCTCCAATGGCAGACACAAAGGCGAGCACATCGTGTTTGTAGACCTTTTCGTAGTACTCTATTCTCTCAAGGGTTCGCTCATCTACCTTTACTCTCCTTTCTATCTCCTGCAAGGCTTGGGTGGGAATTTTTCCTTTCTTGTGCCATGCCTTGCAAACTGCCAGCTCTACCTTTAACCAAAGCTCAAACTTCCTCTTTTCCGACCAAAGTTCCTTGAAGGGTTCCCTCGTATATCTTGCGATCATGGTGCTTATATTTTATAGAACTAGGCTATGAAAATACCAAGGGCTTTAACCATAGCGGGTTCAGACAGTGGCGGAGGTGCTGGGCTTCAGGCGGATCTAAAGACCTTTACCGCCCTTGGCGTTTATGGGATGTCCGCGGTAACCTCCATCACAGTTCAGAATACAGTAGGTGTCTTTGGAGTGGTGGATGTGCCACCGGAGGTGGTCTATAACCAAATAAAGGTGGTGGTTGAGGACATAGGAGTGGATGCGGTAAAAACGGGCATGCTCTCCCACGCGGGCATCATAGAGGCGGTAGCAAGGGCGGTAAGAGATTTTAAACTTGAAAATCTGGTGGTGGACCCGGTGATGCGAGCCAAGTCCGGAGACCCACTTCTAAAGAGCTCCGACGAGGTTGCCTTAAAAGGACTCCTTATTCCTCTGGCAACGGTAGTCACCCCCAACATTCCTGAAGCGTGCGCCCTTGTGGGAAAGGACATAAAGACTTTGGAGGATATGGAGAGGGCTTGCAAAGAGATTTATTCTATGGGACCCTCTGCGGTTTTGTTAAAGGGCGGTCATATGGAGGGTGACATTCTGGTGGATGTTTTTTACGATGGGACAAGCTTTGAGTATCTGAGCTACAAAAGGGTGCCCACCAAAAACACCCATGGGACAGGATGCACCTTAGCGTCTGCCATAGCGGGGTACTTGGCAAAGGGCTTTGATTTAAAAGAGGCGGTCAGAAAGGCAAGGGAGTATGTGCAGGGTGCAATAGAACACTCTTTGAGCCTTGGCAAAGGGCATGGACCTTTGAACCATATGTGGCAGTTTTATCCCGAAATACAAACCCCTTGACACACAAGAGTTTTAAAGCTAAAATCTAACCCTGATGTTTGTTAGCATTCAGTTCAAGCTTGAACTGAGAAAAGAAGCCAAAGAAAAACTCATAAAGCTTATGCGTAATCAATCCTCCGCCATCCGTGTGGCATACAATATGCTAAAAGAGTTGGAAAAAGAAGAAACAAAGAACCCACACGCCCAAATATACCAAAGATTAAGAAAGCTGTTTCCTGAGTTGCCAACAAAATACATTGACTCAGCCATATACAAAGCTAAGCAATATCCTACCGATAAACCAGTGGTATTTGGAGGCAAAAGACTTTTTGAAAAGCTTTGTAAAAATCATCTTTCAGGAAAGGCAAGAGAAAAACTTAAAAAGCGGTGGAGAGAACTAAGACAAGGAACACTTATAAGCATTGGGTCAAAATCAGACAGAGGAAACAGGCTAACAAGGTTTGAAGACTTGAACGGACAGCTACACCTTAGGATTACCACAGGAAACAGAGAATTTATCTATGCCAAAGTGTTAAGAGAACCCAGCAACAGCAAAGACAAGTGGCTCACCTTTATGGCTATGCTTTTAGAAAGCTGGCAAACAAAAAACTA
>Ga0326761_1000014_pt1 | contig 52164 bp, 53 predicted proteins | sample GCREP_P_FD_207739 | JGI IMG/M metagenome (GOLD analysis project Ga0326761, IMG submission 207739) | Hot spring water microbial communities from Geyser Creek Basin, Yellowstone National Park, WY, United States - GCR.EP_P | ecosystem: Environmental > Aquatic > Thermal springs > Unclassified... | reverse complement strand
TCCACTGACACACAAGAGTTTTGAAGTTATAATCTAAGCTTGATGTTTGTTAGCTTACAGTTCAAGCTTGAACTGAAAAAAGAAGACAAAGAAAAACTCATCCAGCTAATGCGTAAGCAATCCTCCGCTATCCGTGTGGCATACAATATGCTAAAAGAGTTGGAAAAAGAAAAAACAAAAAACCCACACGCCCAAATATACCAAAGACTAAGACAGCTATTTCCTGACCTGCCGACAAAATACATTGATTCAGCCATATACAAAGCTAAGCAATACCCTACAGATAAACCAGTAGTGTTTGGTGGCAAAAGACTCTTTGAAAAACTTTGTAAAAATCACCTTACAAAGCTACTTTCCTTACACAGTAGAGTTAAAACTAAAAAATGGAGAAGTTTATGGAAGTGTATCCTTTGAACTTCCAACGCCTGAAGTTAGATACACAAAAGAGAACGGAGTAATAGCCATAGACACAGATGCATCACCCATACACTTAGCCATAGCTGAAGTTTCAAAGACTGGAGAACTACTAAGCTATCAAACTATCAGCCTACACCACTTTTTGGAACTTTCTCAAAACAGCAAAGACCATCAGGAGTGGATATTAGCCCATCAGATAGTGGATTTGGCTGTTGAGAAAGGTAAAGCCATAGCCATAGAGAACCTAAAGAAACTCAAAAAAGGAGTGCGTGGAGATGGAAAAGCTACACTAAGAAAAAGGCTTCACCAATGGAATGCCAAAAAGTTTCTGCAAAAGCTAAAAAGGGTGGCAATGTTAAAGGGGGTGGAAGTAGTAGAGGTCAATCCTGCCTACACCTCAGTTATTGGCATGCTAAAGCATGCACCGCAGTCAAGCATAGATAAGGATATTGCAGGTGCTTATGTGATAGGGAGAAGGGCACTGGGATTTAAAGAAGACATGCATGAGAATTACGAGAAACTTTTGAAAGACAAAGCATATTTAGAGTTTGCCCTAAAGAGGTATGAAGAGAGGGAAAAAGAACTTAGAGAACTTATAGAGAAGGAAAGCAATGAATACAAGAGAAATTCCGTAAAAAGCGAACTAGAGAATGTAGAGAATGCAAAGGAGCTATTAACCAATCTCCTACAAAGCCTTCAGAGTGAGCCAAGCTCCTGTGAGGGAGCCGATGGAAGGAATCCTGAGCGGGGAAGGGGTAGTAAAGCCTCTTCTTCCGCTTGGCGAGTTCTGAAGGTAGCCCTCCTCTTCCCTATCCTTGGAAGGGTCTTACCAAGAGACCTTTCTCCTCTGAAGCCCGTGTTGGTGGAAGGAGTGTGGGATAGGGTGAGGAGTAGGTTAGTCCCTTTAGAGGCTGGGGGGACGGTCCCAATAAGGGATTTTTAAAACAGCCTCATTTCCCTTGGGTTAAAGGGAAAGGGTTCGTAATTTTTGTGTTCTTCCAAACCCTGAAAAAGCCCGCAATCAATCAAAACCTTTTTGTTATCTGCCTCTAAGAGCAAGCAACTGCCTGTCACTCCTTCTACTCCTCCGTAGAACCCCACCCTCATCTATAAAGCCCCTTGTCTAGAATATACTCCTCCACCTCCTGTGGCACAAGCCATTTTATGCTCTTTCCCTCCTTTATCCTCTGCCTTATCTCAGTGGAGGATATATCAATCCTTCTTATGCTGAGGATGAGATAGTCCTCGTCTTCCTTTAGCTGTGGGAATCTTTCTTTTAAGTAGGTTTTGACTTCCTTACCCTTGGAAGCCCTGTCTATGATTATGAACTTGGCAAGCTTTACCAGCCCGTCGGGATCTCTCCACAGATGCAAGGTCAGGGCACTATCTGCACCTATCAAAAAGGTGGGTCTTTCTTTTAGCTCCTGGAAGAGTTGTTTGGCGGTATCCACCGTGTAGGATATACCCTTCCTGCTTAACTCCAGTGTGCTTATGGAAAATTTTTCCATCCCCTTAATTGCAAGCTTTAACATCTCAAACCTATCCTCCGGGCTTGCCCTGTGAGGCTCTTTTAGCGGTGATTGATAGGCGGGTAAAAAGACAAGCTCTTCTAGGCTGAGCTCTTCTAAAAGGTCCCTTGCTATGAGCAGGTGTCCCAGATGCACCGGGTCAAAGCTCCCACCAAAGAAAACTTTCATCACTCTTCCCGAGACCTCAGGATCAGTCTAATGGGTGCGTGCTTTATGTTGGTGCATTCCCTTAACCTTCTTTCAAAGAACTTCTTGTAGTGGCTTTTCCACTCTTCTGGGTCGTTGGTGTATAGCACAAAAGTAGGTGGCTTTGTGCTCTCTTGGTACGCATAATAAACTTTTATCTTGCCGGGCGGTGCCTTCTCTGATAGAACCTTCTCCACGCATCTGTTTACGAAGGATGTTTTGTGCTGTTTGCAGTAATCTTGATAAACCAAGAGGACGCTGTCTAAGAGTTCTCTCACTCCCTTACCTTCTGTAGCAACGGTCAGCACAATGGGTGCGTAGTCCAAAAAGCTTAGCCTTTTTCTCAAGTACTCTTTAACTTCCTCTTCGGTGGAGTTTATCAGGTCAAACTTGTTGCCCACGATCACACAACCTTTGTACCTTCTTGCTATGAGTCCTCCGATCCTTTGGTCTTGATGAACCACACCCTCCGAGAGGTCCACCACCAAGCAAACCACATCGGACATCTCTATAGCCTTTATGGACCTTCCCACCGAGAAGAACTCAACGCCGTACTCTACCTTGGACGGTCTTCTTATGCCAGCAGTATCCACTAAGATCAGTGGATTCCCTTTGTATTCAAAATAGACCTCCACCGCATCCCGGGTGGTGCCCGGTATTGGAGAGACAATCACCCTATCGCTACCAAGCACCGCATTCACCAAAGAGGACTTTCCTACATTTGGTCTGCCCACAAAAGAAAGCCTTAGCCCTTCCCTTTGGGCAACCTCCTCCTCAGGGAGCATACTAACCACATCGTCAAGCAGTTCTCCCACACCTTTTCCATGCTGGGCGGATATAGGATAGACCCTCTCAAAGCCCAAGCTGTAAAAGTCGTAGAGGTTCTCCCTTGCTTTTTTAACATCCATCTTATTTACCACCAGGAAGACCTTTTCCCTGTGTGGATACAAGAGTTCCGCCACTGCCCTGTCTGCGTGGGTAATACCTTCCTTTCCATCCACCATAAAAAGGATCACGCTCGCCTGGTTTAGAAGCTCCTGAACTCTCTTTCTGATCTCTTGGGCTATGTAGTCTTTGTCCTCCAAGAGCCCTCCCGTGTCCACCACCCAAAAGCTTTTATCCTTCCAATGGACGATTGCCTCCAAGGCGTCCCGGGTAATACCGGGCATATCGTGAACTATGCTAAGCCTTTTTCCCACCAGGCGGTTAAAGAGGGTAGATTTTCCTACGTTCGGTCTTCCAACTATGACTACCTTATTCACTGTATATCTATTATCTTACATACATACATTCTTATAAGTCAAACATTCTTATAAGTCAAACAGTCTAAAAAGCTTGTGTTAAACTTTTCCAAGCAAGCTAAGGCTTGGCGGGGGTATCTATTATCCCGACTTTTACTGGCGGGGATGGCTATAATCCCGACAAGCTTTAGCTTGCTTAGGGGGTAGTATGTCCTTTTCAAAGCTTTTTGAGATTAAGTATCATTTGCGAGCAGTTTTAAAACCACTTGACTTTTTAGGTAAAATGTGGTAAAAAAGGGAAAGGCAAGGGGTGCAAAGATGAAAGGAAAAGTTTTCGGCTGTGATGCTAGCAAAGATTATATCATACTCCACGATGGCAGTCAAGCATACAAGCTGAGGCTGTTCTAAAAATAATGCTTTAGGAGTGGGATAGAGATAATTTAGATTTTGTGCGAAAAAGTAAGTTGCCACTAAAAAAGCTTCACACTTTTGTAAGCTACTTCCTCAAGAGGAAGATGTCAACTTTTGGCATTAATAGACTGAGCTGGTTGATGGCTATGACTTGAAGCAGTTCTGATACACTTAGAGATATGAAGGCGATACAAGTAATAGAAGAAATACTAAGCAAAGCTTTTAAGCGACATAGGTTTCCCGTAAGCCTAAAAGCAGAAGCTGTGCTCCTCTACTTTAAGGGACTTTCTCTAAGAGCAGTAAGGGAGTTCCTACTTCACAAGGGTTATTAGGGAAAGCTCTTCAGGCAATATATACGATTGCTATTAAGGCAAAGGGATGCACCACTGACAAGGGACCTTGGTATGTGAGTGCGGTCAAAGGGCTTGCAATGGAATGGCTACATGAGACTTTTGGGAAGAGGAATGTGGTAGAGAGGTGGTTTTTCTACATCAAGCACAGAATAAAAATGCTAAGTATGAAACCGTCTATAGATGGTTAGCCTCCTTTATTGTCATTTATACGATCATGAACCTGAAAAGTTGACATCCTCCTTCCCAGTATTTATCACCAACCCTTTTTACGCCCTTAAGACCTTCCGAAATATATTTTTCCGCCTTTTCGTAATCTTTTATCTTTTTGTATGTATCCCCAAGGTTAAGTTTCATGATAGAAGCCCCATGATAATCTCCATATCTTTCGCTTATTTCTATCGCCTTTTGGAAGTATTCCACAGCCTTTTGATACTCGCCTTTTTTACCATAAGTAAGAGCAGTATTGTGGTAAGTCGTAGCCTTTTCCCTTTCGTCTGTTTTCAACCTTAAAGATTCTTCATAAAAGCCTAAAGCTTTATCCAATTCACCTTTATTGTTGTATATCACAGCGATGTTGTTTAGGACATTCGCTTGCATACTTTTATTTCCCAGCTCTCTTGCCAAGCTTAGGCTTCTGCTAAGATAGAGCACTGCATCGTCCAAGTAGCCCATGCTCTGGTAAATCAATCTAATCTGATTGTAGATATACATCAAGTCTTCTTTGTCTGAAGTTAAGCTTTCTGCCCTTTTCATATGCTCCAGGGCAAGTTTAAACTCTCCCACCATTCTGTAGCTCGCCCCCAAGCAGAAGTGTGCGTCTATGTTGTTTGGATACTTTTGAACAGCTCTTTTTCCAGCTTCTATAGCCCTTCTGTAGTCTCCAGCTTTATGGAAGTTATAGCACGCATCCACTTCTGGCTGGGCAAAGGCAAAAAGGCTAAGAAAAACAAGCAGGGTAAAGGTCAGTAGCTTTTTCATGACTCACCTCCTTGATAGTATTTTAATAACAAACTTTTGTTTAGAAACCTGACAAACACACCACTTTTCTTTGATAGGCATTTTCTCATTTTCCACCTTCCTGTTGATTTTGCTGTTGATTTTTCTTAGAAAGCTCTACAAACCTTTGCCATTTTGCCTTATCAAACTTACAGATAACTCCTCCTCTTGTATGGACAATCGTCTTATCAAGGTCGCAGAAGAGAAGAACTGCATAAAGTGGGTACTGTTCATTTCCCCAGCTTGGTGGAAAGAAGGCTAAGATATCTCCATTATTGCACTTGCTAAGGTCAGCATCTAAATCCTCAACCAAGCAGTAAATACGGTCTTTCTTTTCTTTGCTGGCGGTATCTGTCTTACCACGGGAGACCGCAAGGCTTAGGGCTACTGGCAAAGATATAAAAAGCAGGGCTCTTTTCATTCTACCACCTCCCTTTTGTGGGCTTATATATGTTTTAAAACCGCTCAACTTTAGATTTTCTGACAGGGTTTATAAAAACTTTCGTGATGTGCTAAACTTATCCTTTATGGATAGGAATTTTAAGCTTGTTGCCTTTGGTTTGCTGGCTTTTCTTTTGATCCTTTTGCTTTATATATCCTTTATGGATAAGAGGGAAGAAGGAAGAGGGCATTTGTCCTCGGTGGTGGAAGAGAGCCTCAAAGGGAAAGCTCCAGGCGAGGAAAACAAAAAACTTCTTGAGGAAGCCACAAAAAAGCTCTCTGAGTTAAGCTTTTTAACCCTTGATGGTAAAGAGGTAAAACTGTCTGACTACAAAGGAAAGGTTGTTTTGGTAAATTTTTGGGCTTCTTGGTGTCCTCCTTGCAAGGAGGAGATGCCCATCTTTGAAAAGGTTTATCAGAAATACAGCGACAAAAACTTTGTGATCCTTGCGGTAAATATAGACACATCCGAGGGTGCTATGAAAGAATTTTTGGAGAAAAACCAGTATAGTTTCCCCATAGTTAGGATAAAGGGAGAGGCAGGATTGAACATTCCCGGACTTCCCACCTCATACTTGGTGGATAAAGACGGTTCTGTGAAGAAGATAAGGCTCGGAGTATACAGGGAGTTAGAAGAGGACCTTTCTAAGCTACTACAATGAAGGTTTGGTATTTTACCCATAAAGGAAAGGTAAGACAGAACAACGAGGATGCCCTACTGGTGGGAAAAGAGGTTATAAGGAGGGAGGTTATGGATGCACCCGCCTTTAGAGAAATGGAAGTAAAGCTCTTTGTGGTGGCGGATGGCTTGGGAGGGCATGCCAAGGGAGAGACCGCTTCTTATGAGGTTTTGAGGGTTCTTTCTGAGCTTGAGCCCTTTGATGAGAAAAGCTTGCACGATGCCCTTTGGAAGGCTAAAGAGAGTCTTTTAGATTATGTTAAGAGGGAACCTTCTGCCTTTGGGCTTGGCACTGCCCTTGCGGGCGTGATCCTGGGAGATAGAGACATTATTGTCTTTAATGTGGGAGACTGCAGGGTCTATTTAAAGAAAGATAGAGATTTTGTGAAGGTATCAAGGGATCACACCCTGGTGGAGGACCTGATCATTGCGGGAAAGATAAGCGAAGAGGATGCCCGGTTTCATCCACAAAGGCACATTTTAACTTCGGCCATACTTGGAGACTACTCGGACTTTGAACTTTACACAAAGAGAATTCCCAAAAAGGAAACCGCCCTGCTAATATGCTCAGACGGCTTTTGGGAGGAGTTCAGCAAAGAGGAGATGAGGTTTTTTGCAAGCCTTGAAGAGCCCGTTGATGCAATTTTTCAAGCTTTAAATAAAAAGCCCCAGAGGGACAACGTCAGCTTTATATATCTAGAGCTCTAAGCTAACCTCCACCGGCAAGTCCCGTAGGAGATTATACAGCTCTGTCTTTGGTTCTAACCTATACCTTGGGTCCGCTTGCATGAGTACGCTTTTGCCGTTTAATCTGCACTCTATTAAAAGCTCCGCCCCCTTTTCAGAGAGGCACAGGCTAACCGCCCTGTGGAGGCTTTCTAACTCCTTGTCCGTCAGCTCCCTTTGAATCTTTATACGCACGTACTTTATCTTGCTTGAGAGAAACTCTTCTATGGAATAAATTTCCTTTGCGACGATCTTTAGGGTTTCTGTCTCTTGGTCTTCTACCAAAGTGCCATGTACCACCACAAGCTCATCGTCCTTTAGCCTTTCTTTATTTTCTTCGTAGATTTCAGACCAAAGGACTACCTCACCAATGCCCGTTTTGTCAATGAGATTAAAGACCGCATACAAGTTTCCCTTTGAGTTCTTCTTTACCTTCAGCTCCGATATTACGCCCGCAAAGGTATATTCGCCTTCCTCCAAGTCCTCTATATTTTCCAAAGGCACCACCTTTCCGCTAAGTAGCTTTTCGTATGGGTCCAGAGGATGCTGGGCAAGGTAAAAGCCGAGTACTTCTCTTTCATACTTAGATTGGTCCTCTTGTACCTTTTGACCTGTTTGAAAGAGCCCTCTTGTGGTATAGAGGCTGTCCTTTTCGGATAGCTTAGAGAGCATTTCTGCCCTTGACATTCCGGTGAAGTCAAAGGCACCTGCCTTTATTAGTGCTTCCAAGACCTTTTTATTCACCTTTACACTTTTAACAAAATCCGCAAGGCTCTTCCACCTACCATTTCTCTTTGATACTATAAGCCTGGCGGTTTCCTCTCCCACACCCTTTATCCTTGCCAAGCCGAACCTGATCTTTTTCCTATCCTCTATGACGAAATCTGCGTCGCTTTTGTTTATATCCGGTGGTAGTATTTGTATTCCAAAGTTCGTTCTTGCATCGTTTATTAGGTTTATAAACTTCCTGTCGGATTTTTCCATTGAGAACTTTACAGCAAAGAACTCCTCAGGATAGTACACCTTCATGTACGCGGTCCAGTAAGAAAGGTAGCCATAGGCTACGGAGTGGGATTTGTTGAAGGAGTAGCTGGCGAATTTTTCTATGTCTTCCCAAAGCTCTACGATCTTTTTCTCTGGGTAGCCCCTTTCAACGGCACCTTTTATAAACTTTTCCCTCATCTCCTGCATAACTTCCTTTTTCTTCTTTCCTATGGCTTTACGCAGTGTGTCTGCTTCACCCGGAGTAAATCCTGCCAGTATTTGGGATGCCTTCATTATCTGCTCCTGATAGACCCAAACGCCGTAGGTTTCTTTTAAGATGGGCTCAAGTTCTGGAAATGGGTACTCTATCGGCTCCCTTCCGTGCTTTCTGTTTATGTAGCTGTCCACCAGACCGCTTTTGAGTGGTCCCGGTCTGTATAGAGCCAAAACCGCCACTATATCGTCGAAACTGTCCGGCTCAAGCCTCTTTAATAGGTTCTTCATACCGCTACTTTCCAACTGAAAGACGCCGGAAGTAAGCCCCTTCTTTAAAAGTTCATAGACCTTTGGGTCATCCAAAGGAAGTTTTAAAAACTCTATCTCCTTTCCGTGCCTTTGTGCCACCATTTGACGCATCTTCTCAAGCTCTGTGAGGGTCTTGAGACCCAAAAAGTCCATCTTTACGAGTCCAACCTCTTCAAGCTTTACCATATCAAACTGGGTGGCGACCTCTCCGTCATCGTAGTAAAGGGGCACAAGCTCCTCTAAGGGAACGGGAGATATAACCACGCCCGCTGCGTGGAGGGATGTATGCCTTGTTAAGCCTTCTAAACGCAACGCAATCTCCAAAAGCTTTTTAATCTCTGGGTTTTCTTGGGCAAGCTTTCTTAACTTCTTTGCGTTGATTTCAATATCGGTTCTGTGCTTTCCGTATTTTTCAAGGAGCTCCTCTATGGGCGTTAGTAGCATTTCCTCCAAGGATAGCCAGGTGCCTTGCACATCTCCCGGGGGTATGAGCTTTGCCAATTTGTCCGCCTCCGAGTAGGGGAGCCCCAAAGCCCGAGCGGTGTCCCTCAGGGTTTGCTTTGCCTTCATCACGTTGTAGGTGATGATCTTTGCTGTGTTTTCTGCACCGTATTTTTCCCTTACATACTCCAATACCCTGTCCCTGTTTTCCATGCAAAAGTCCACGTCTATGTCCGGCATGGATACCCTTTCGGGGTTCAAAAACCTCTCAAAGAGTAGCCCGTGCTTTATGGGGTCCACGTCAGTTATGCCAAGGGCAAAGGCAAGCAAAGAACCCGCCGCTGAACCCCTGCCCGGACCGACGGGAATTTTCTGTCCCTTAGCCCAGTTTACAAAGTCCTGCACAATCAGGAAGTATCCCGCAAAGCCCATTTTTTCTACCACGCTGAGTTCATACTCAAGCCTGTCCCAGTATTCTTTGGAGTCTTTGGCAAGCCCTTGCTCAATCCTCTGTCTAAGTCCCTTTATGGCAAGCTCCTTTAGTAGCTCAGCCTCTGAGGAATTTTCAGAAAAGCTTGGGAGAAGATAGCCTTTATTTTCAAGCATTTCAAAACTATCTTGGCACTTTTCGGCTACCTCCAAGGTGTTTAGCAAAGCCTTTTCCCATCCGTCAAACTTTCCTTTGAACCTCTCCCACATCTCCTGTGGGCTGGCAAAGTGTAGGTATTCGTTGGCACATTTGAATTCGCTCCTTTGAAGCTCGTTCAGGGTTTTCTTCATCTGCACTGCCATAAGCACCTGATGGGCTATGCGGTCCTCCGGCAGTAGGTAGTGGGCATCCCCTGTAGCTACGAGCTTAACCCCCAACTTTTTGCCTATTTCTATCAAATTCCTGTTGGCAACCTCTTGCTCCGGAAGTGAGTTTACCTGAAGCTCAAGGTAGAGATCTTCTCCGAATATATCCTTAAATTTCTTTACCCAATCCTCTGCCTTTTGAACTTCTCCTATGCTGGCGTAATAAGTAGGCACACCCTTGAGGCATGCGGTTATGGCTATTAAGCCCTCCGAGTATTTTGAAAGGAGCTCGTAGTCTATTCTTGGTTTGTAGTAAAAGCCCTCCTTGAAGGCAAGGGAAGAGAGCTTGTAGAGATTTTTTAGCCCCACGTCGTTTTTGGCAATCAGGATAAGGTGGTGGTTGTATCTATCGGTAATGTTGTCCTCTGAGCCCTTACCTTTCCTGTCAAAGCGAGAACCCGTGGTAAAGTAGGCTTCCATACCCAAAAGGGGCTTTATGCCCTGTTCCTTCATGCTCTTGTAAAAGTCCAAGATCCCGAATAGGTTTCCGTGGTCTGTGATGGCAACCGCTGAGTAGCCAAACTCTTTAGCCTTGTTTGCCAGGTCCTTTATCTTTATAGCCCCGTCAAGGAGAGAGTATTGGGTGTGCAGGTGTAAATGCACAAAGTCCGTCATATTTATATAGCATAACAGAGTCCGCTAAAGTTTGAACTCAAAAAAAGGCTGTTTTTTGCTGTATTTAAAGCTTTTAGTCTCTGGCAACTTTTCCAATATGAAAAGTTTTTCATGCTCTATGAGTAGAAAGTCCCTCTCTTTTTTCCTGTTCCACACCTCCCGAGTTGTCTTCATCTTGTGCTGAACTTTTATTACTTCTTCTTTTAGCACAAAGCCCACATCAAGGGCTAAAAGTAGTGCGTATGTAGTTATAGGAATATAATGCCTTTCGCTTCTCGTGTCTCCCAGCAAAATACCAAAAACTTTTCCCTTCTTTAGCACTCTATAACACTCCTTCAGAACATCCCTCAACATTTTCAAATACTCCTCCAGCTTTCTTGTCCCCGATAGGTCTCCCTCTATTTTCTCTTTGTTGTAGCCCACTATGTTTAAGTATGGTGGATGAGTGAGAATTAGGTCTATGCTTTCATCCTGTAGCTTTTCTAAATTTCTTGCGTCTCCATGGAAAACCTTAAAGCGGGCCAACTTCCTTTGATTGTTCCCAAACAGTGAGGGCTTAGCTTTTTGTTCTTCAAAGGCTTTAAGAAGCCAATATAAACGATGATAGGTCAAAATAGCAGATTGCAGGTTTAAATCCACCGCAATGCAGTTTCTACCAAGCAGAACCGCCTCTATGCACGTAGTCCCAGAACCTGCCATAGGGTCAAGGACAGTATCTCCCTCTTTTGAATATTTCTCTATTAAAACCCTTGGGATCTGTGGAGGCCAGTTTCCTCTGTAGTCTCCTTTGTGGGTTGCCCACGCACCCCTCTTTGGGAAACTCCACACAGTAGTGTCGGTTGCAGTCATCTCCTCATCCTTTGGCTCAAAGCGTTCCACCTTTATAGGCTCTAAGCTTATTTTTTCATTCCCTATTTCAACAAACTTATTTTTTTCAACGAAATCCAAGTATTCTTTTTCTGTTATCTCTCTCATTTTTTCAAAAGCGTATAACCCTTCTAATATCCTTTGGCTCAAAACCAGCCTTTATTAGTGCTAAAACTGCCAAGACCATCTTGGAACCAAGCTTTGGAGGTGGGTAGTTAGCGTCTTCCTGCAATCCTATCCACTTAAGCGTGTGCAGGAACTTTTCAAGCTCTTTTTTTAATTCCTCTGTAAGTTTTTCAAAGTATCTATTCATCACATTCTCCACAGACAGTCTATCCCTTAAAAGTCTAAAACAGGCGTTTATTAGGTATTCTTCTATGTCTCGATGCATATTTCTTAGCCTAAGAAATACATCTGCTATATCATTGTGAGATGGTCTCTTTATAATCGGGTTATATGTAGGAGAAAACCTCCAAACAATGAAATCATAATCGCCCTTTATTGCTTCTTGTGTTATCTCTATAAACAATTTATAGTCGCCGATTTCCTCAACAAGTATAAGTCTATGATAGTCTTTGTTGGTTATTTGGAGTGTTTCTTGAAGAAAATCTCGGACATCTTCTGGTTTTGGTAGGTCTTTGACTATTCCTATAAGCTTTTCATAATTTCCTTTTTCAATCAGTGTTAGAACTGTCCCTGCTCTTGGGTCTGTTTGTCTTTTAGACCTTGCCACAGTAAAATTATATACCCAATGGACCTTAAGGAATTAGAAAAAATTCAGCTAGACTGTTCAAAGAGGGTTATTCTGGAGGATAGATTTGAAAAGCTTGAGCTGGTGGGTGGAATGGACCTGACCTTTGAAGACATAAAGAAAACACCCACCAGGGCTTGGGCAAGTTTGGTGGTGTTGGAACTCAAAAGCCTAAGACCCATCTATCAAAAGGTGGTGGAGGGTGTGGTGGATTTTCCTTACATTCCCACCTTCTTAGCCTTTAGGGAAATGCCCTTGATGTTGGAGCTTTATAAGGAGGCAAAGGTAAAGGCAGATGTGTATTTTATAGACGGGCAGGGTATTGCCCATCCAAGGGGTTGCGGTATAGCATCCCACTTTGGTGTGGAGACAAACACACCCACCGTAGGGGTGGCAAAAACGATCCTTGTGGGAAAGACACAGGAACCTTCATCAAAGCGTGGAAGCTTTTCGCTTATCCATTACAGAGGAAAGGTGGTAGGTGCAGTCCTCAGAACGAAGGACAACACCGCACCCATTTACGTGTCCCCAGGACACATGATAAGTTTGAGCACAGCCATTGAACTGGTTTTAAAGACATCTCTGCATCGCATACCAGAGCCCACCCGCCTTGCCCACAACCTTTTGCAAAAGGTGAGGAAGTCAGTATGAAAAGACATCCCTGTATAAAAAGCTCTTTTGCCAACTATGTTCTCAAGCCCCTTTGCCCTGTGGTAAAGCCCGTTTTTAAGGCGGTCTTTAAGATAGAGGTTTTCGGCTTGGAGAATATTCCATCTGAGCCTTGTATAGTGGCGTCCAATCACAGGAGCTACTTGGACCCACCCGTCCTAAACGCAGTATTTCCCGAGCCCTTGATATTTGTGGCAAAGGAAGAGCTCTTTAAAGTCCCCATCTTTGGTAAGCTGATCTCCCACATGGGAGCCATTCCAATAAAGAGAGGTACGGGAGACGTGCAAGCTTTGAGCACAGTCCTTGAGTTTTTGGAGAGGGGCTGTAAGGTATGCATATTTCCGGAGGGTACAAGGGCAGAGCCTGGACAGTTTCTCAAACCTAAGCCGGGCGTGGGCCTTTTGGCTATAAAGAGCAAAAAGAAAGTTCTACCCGTCTATATAGATGGCACCGATAAGGTTATGCCAAGGGGCAAGAGCTTTCCAAAACCGGGAGCCAAAATAAGGGTGTTCATAGGAAAGCCCAAAGATTACTCCCATGAGAAAAACTACAAGGAGGTAGCCATCAAAATAATGGAGGAGATAAAAGCCTTGAGCCATTTTAGCGCCCGATAATTCCAAAAAGTTAAGAATAGAGTTTATAATACCTTCCCTAATATGCACATATTAGTAACTGGCTGTGCGGGCTTTATAGGCTGGCGTGTGTCAAAAAAACTTTTGGAGGAGGGACATCAGGTAGTAGGTATAGACAACCTAAACGATTACTACGACGTTAGACTGAAGGAATACCGCCTTGAGGACCTAAGGACGCACAAAAATTTCACCTTTTATCAGGGAGACATAGAAAACCTTGAGTTTTTGGAGGGTGTGTTTAAGAAGTACTCCTTTGATGCGGTGATAAACGAAGCTGCAAGGGCGGGAGTTAGGGCATCTCTGGAAAATCCCTTTGTTTACTTTACCACCAACGCCTTGGGCACTTTGAACCTTCTGGAGCTTTGCAAAAATTACGGTGTGCCAAAGTTTGTGCTTGCGTCCACCTCCTCCCTTTACGCAGGACAGCCCATGCCTTTCAAAGAAGACCTGCCGGTCAATACACCCATTTCTCCCTACGCTGCTTCAAAGAAATCTGCGGAGGTAATTGCCTACACCTATCACTACCTCTATGGCATAGATGTTTCTGTGGTTAGATACTTTACCGTCTACGGTCCTGCGGGAAGACCGGATATGAGCGTCTTTAGGTTCATAAAGTGGATCATGGAAGAAAAACCTTTGGAAGTCTTTGGGGACGGTTCTCAGAGCAGGGATTTTACCTACATAGACGACATTGCGGAGGGGACCATATTAGCCCTAAAGCCCTTGGGCTATGAGATAATAAACCTTGGCAACAACCAACCTCACAAACTATCGGAGGTGATAGGGCTTATAGAAAAGTTTACGGGCAAAACCGCGAAGGTGGAAAACAGGGAGTTTCACAAGGCGGACCTAAAGGCCACCTGGGCAGACATAACAAAGGCAAAAGAGCTTTTGGGCTGGCAACCAAAGGTTTCTTTGGAGGAGGGCATCAGGCGAACCGTTGATTGGTTTAAAGAAAACTGGCATTGGCTTAGGGATATAAAGCTATGAAGGTTTTAGTGACTGGAGGAGCTGGCTACATTGGTTCCCACATGGTAAAGCTTTTGGTGGAAAAGGGGCACGAGGTTTTAACCTTTGATAACCTTTCCAACGGTCACGAGTGGGCGGTCATAAACCGTAGGTTAGTGGTGGGAGACCTTTTGAACTACAAGCAGATAGAAGAGGTGCTTTTGGACTTTAAACCCGATGCGGTTATGCACTTTTCTGCGAAGGTGGTGGTGCCCGAAAGCGTGGAAAAGCCCTTGCTTTATTACGAGAACAATTTTTACGGCACTTTGAACCTACTGCAGGCTATGAAGAGGGCAAAGGTAAAGTATTTGATCTTTTCCTCCACCGCTGCAGTTTATGGTATTCCCGAGAGGGTTCCCGTCAAAGAGACAGACCCAACAAACCCTATAAGTCCCTACGGCTGGAGTAAGCTATTTTCGGAACAAGCTATAAAGGACTTTGGAAGAGCAGAAGGTATTAAGTATGGAATACTCAGATACTTCAACGTGGCGGGTGCAGACCCAGAGGGGAAAATAGGACAGGTGAGCAAAAATCCCACACATCTTATCCTAAGGGCACTGAAGACTGCAAAGGGAGAGTTGCCTTACATAGAGGTTTATGGCACAGATTATCCAACCCACGATGGAACAGGAATAAGGGACTACATCCATGTAATGGACCTGTGCCAAGCCCACTTGGATGTGTTGGATTACCTTATGAATGGTGGAGAGAGCGATGTGTTCAATGTGGGCTACGGAAGGGGCTACTCGGTGTTAGAGGTTATAGAAACTGTAAAAAAAGTGACGGGCATAGACTTTAAGGTGGTCTATGCGGACAGAAGACCAGGAGACCCACCTTAGGTGGTGGCTGATGCCACAAAGCTAAAAACTCTGGTGGGATGGACTCCCAAATACGACGACCTGGAGTTTATAATCAAAACCGCATGGAATTGGGAGAGGAACTATACTTATAAAGCGTGAAAGGATCTGTGATAAACTATGTTTTTGAGCACATTGGAACAAAAGCTTAGGAGCATAAGATGGAACCTTTAGGAGATAAGTTTAGGGCATTGGCGGAAGCCATAGAAAGGGAATCTGTTTTGGTGCATAGGACTGCGCTCATTGACGGATACAGAGACATATACAAGTTTTCAAACTTGGGCATAGATAAGCTTATTAAAAAAGCCACCGAATACGGTGGAATAAAGGGTGCCAAAATTCTAAAGGAAAGGTACGGAGTGATAACCGACCGGTTGGACGAAGCTTTGGAAATTCTAACGGTAATCGCAGAATCCTCAAGGCTTATAGATGTTTTTGAGTTTGACATAGATGCCATGGAAATAAAAGTGGAGGGTTCCATCTTAGTGGAGGCGGTGGGAAGTAGTAAAAAGCCCGTCTGTGAGCCAATGGCTGGCTTTTTTTCCGGCTTTTTGGGTGAGCTTTTAGGAAAGAGTGTAGAAGTGAAAGAAACCGCATGCGCTGCCCAAGGGCACGAAAGGTGTATTTTTAAAATATCTCCATTAAAGAATGAGTGTGCTGAAGGTTAGAACTACCAAAAGGACAAGTTTTGTGAATATAACTCATCTGGTCAAAGAAGAGGTTAAAAAATCAGGTGTTAAATCTGGTCTTTGTTTGATATACGTACCTCATACTACCTGTGCGGTCTTTATAAACGAAGGGGCGGACCCGGATGTGATAAGGGATATTTCCTATGCTTTGGAAAGGCTGATCCCTTGGAGCGATCCAAACTACGCCCACGCAGAAGGAAACTCCGCTGCCCACATAAGGAGCAGTATAATAGGCAACTCAAGGGTGGTACCCGTAGAGGATGGAGAGCTTACCCTTGGCACTTGGGAGTCCATATTCTTGGCAGAATTTGACGGTCCAAGGGAGAGAAAGATTATAATAAAGGTTATCCCATGCTGAAGGAAGATGTGGTAGAGAAGGTTGCCCAGTTGGCAAGGTTGAAGCTAACAGAGGAAGAGAAGGAAACCATCGGAAAACAGCTGATGAGTATATTGGAGTTTATTAATCAGCTGAACGAGGTTAACACAGAGGGAGTGGATGCGGTGTGGTATGGACAGGAAGGAACACCTCTGAGGGAGGATATTCCAAAAAGGGAGTTTTCCCAGAAGAAAGCTTTGGCGAACGCACCCGAAAGGGAAAATGGCTTTTTTGTGGTGCCAAAAATACTTGAACTTTAATACCAGAGTGTTAAGATTAAAACTATGATAGAGGAACGGCAAAAGGAAATTTTGGAAAAGAGGAAAGCTTTGGAGAGTGCGTTAGCCTCCATAGAGAGGCGCTTTGGTAAAGGTAGCATAATGCCACTGAGAAGTGCGGAAAAGGTAAAGGTGGAGGCTATTCCCACAGGTTCCCTTGCCCTGGATATAGCCACCGGTGTGGGCGGAATACCCAAGGGTAAGATAATAGAAATCTTTGGACCGGAGTCTTCGGGTAAAACAACTTTAGCATTGCATGTGATAGCGGAGGCCCAAAAGAAAGGTGGCATTGCGGTTTTCATAGACGCAGAGCATGCCCTTGATCCCAAGTATGCCCAGAAAATCGGGGTTGATTTGGATAACCTCTACATTTCTCAGCCAGATTATGGAGAACAAGCCTTAGAAATAGCAGAAAGCTTGCTCAGAAGCGGGGCGGTGGATGTGATAGTGATAGATTCCGTGGCTGCGCTGGTGCCAAAGGACGAGCTGGAGGGAGAGATCGGAGAAGCCCATGTGGGAAAGCAGGCAAGACTGATGGCTCAGGCACTTAGAAAGCTAAAGAGCTTAGCCCACAACGCCAACGCTGCGGTAATATTCATCAACCAGTTGAGGGAAAAGATCGGTGTTATGTTTGGAAACCCAGAAACCACGCCCGGTGGAAGGGCTCTAAAGTTCTTTGCGGACATGAGGTTGGACGTTAGAAGAATAGGAGACGCAAAGGAAGGAGACAGCAAGATAGGTAGCAGGGTAAGGGTAAAGGTGGTAAAGAACAAGCTGGCACCACCCTTCAGAGAGGCGGAGTTTGACATGATATACGGAGAGGGCATATGCAAACTCTGCGACCTCATTGATACCGCCTCAGAGTTGGGTGTTATCAAGAAGAGCGGAGCGTGGTATAGCTACGGAGAAGTAAGGCTTGGACAGGGTAGGGACCAAGCAAAGAAATTTTTGCAAGAAAACCCTGAGCTTGCCCAAGAAATAGAAAAAAGGGTAAGGGAGGTAGCAAAAATTGCTGGCACTGATACTCAAGAGAGCGGTTGAGCTTGGTGCATCGGACATTCATTTAAAGGTTGGCTCCTTACCCGTACTGAGAATCAAAAAGAAAGGCTTAGTTCGCATGGAGGAGGTCCCTCCTATAGATGACAGGATGATGGCAAGCTTTGTGGAGGAGATCATAGGAAAAAACGTGAAGAAAATGGCGGAGTTTGAAGAGCTGGGTGAGACGGATACCTCTTACTCCCTAAGGGGCATAGCAAGGTTTCGTGTGAATATATACAAACAGAGGGGCTCCGTAGGTATGGCCTTTCGGGTTATACCTTATTCAGTGCCTCCCTTTGAATCTTTAAGCCTGCCCGAGGTTATGAGAAAGGTAGTTTTGGAAAACACAAAAGGCCTAATATTGGTTACGGGTCCCACCGGTTCAGGGAAATCTACGAGCATAGCCTCTCTGATCAATGAAATAAACCGTAGGAAAGAAGCTACCATAATTACCATAGAGGATCCTATTGAGTATCTTTTCAAAGACGAGAAAAGCTATATAATCCAAAGGGAGGTGGGGATAGACACCTCTTCCTTTGCGAGGGGGCTAAGGGCTGCACTCAGAGAGGACCCGGATATCATATTTGTAGGTGAGATAAGGGATACAGAGACTGCCATGACAGCCCTTCAGGCTGCAGAGACGGGACACTTGGTTTTTTCCACCTTGCACACTCTGGACGCAAAGGAGACAATAAACAGGTTTATTGGAATGTTCAACTTAGAAGTTAGGGAACAAATAAGGGTTCAATTGGCGGAGGTTTTGTTGGCGGTTTTTTCCCAAAGGTTGGTGCCAAGGGCAGATAGAACGGGCGTCGTTCCTGCGGTGGAAATTTTGGTAAACACCGCATCAATTAAGGAGTGCATTTTAGACCCTACGAAGATTGATGAGATCCCGATGCTACTGGAGAAAGGAAGACCTGTTTATGGTACACAGACCTTTGACCAGCACCTGGAAGAGCTATACAGGAAGGGCATTATAGATTACAGTACCGCCATTGCTTACGCCAACAAGCCTACGGATATGGAGATCAAGCTAAAAGGTATTTCTACCGGTGGAAGGGGCTACTTCTGATGAAAATAGCCATAGATGGACCCTCCGCCAGTGGCAAAAGCACCATTGCAAGGCTTTTATCCCAGAAGCTTGGAATTCCGTACTTAGAAACAGGGCTTCTTTACAGGTTCTTTGGCTACATAGCCTACAAAAGGGGAACCACAGAACTACCACCGGATGAACTTTTTAAAGAGGATTTCAAGGTTGTTATTGATGTAGGAAAAACTGAAGTGTATTGGAAGGGCAAAAGGCTATCTGAGGAATTAAGAGGAGAGGATGTAGGAAGGTATGCATCCCTTTTGGGAGAAGTGCCCGCCTTTAGGGAGAGGATGATAAAGTTTTTTAGAGAGTTGGTGGGGTCCTCTCAGGTGGTAGGTGAAGGTAGAGATGTGGGCACCCACATATTCCCACAGGCGGATTACAAATTCTTCATCACCGCATCGCCTGAGGAAAGGGCAAGGAGGAGATACTTGGAGCTAAAGGAAAAGGGTATGGATGTTTCTTATGAGGATATTCTAAAAGCCATCCAAGAGAGGGACTACAGGGATGCCAACCGCCCGCTGTATCCTTTCAAACCCGCAGAGGATGCCCTCATAATAGATACCACCAACAAAAGGGTGGAAGAGGTTCTTGAATACATACTCAGCATACTCAAGGAAAAATGAGCCTAAGAAAGCTAATTGCCACCGCAAGGGCATTAAGGGAGCTTGGCTTTGATGAGGTTTATATAACGGAAGAAAAGCGTGAAGAGCCCATCAAGGAGGAAAAGGAAGACAAGGCTGAGCTTTTGAGGAAACTTTACAAACAGATGGAAGAGGAAAGAAAATGCATTCTCTACGAAGGTGCCAGTGGCTATGTTTTCGGGGAGGGAGACCCAAACTCTCCGGTGGTCTTTGTAGGTGAGGCACCCGGAGAAGAAGAAGACAAGCTAAAAAGACCCTTTGTGGGAAGGGCAGGACAGTATTTAAACATCAAATTGGAACAGGTGGGGCTAAAGAGGGAAAAGGTTTATATCACCAATGTGGTAAAATCAAGACCACCCGGAAACAGGACACCCACAAGGGAGGAGATGATGACCTGCCTCCCTTATCTTAGAAAGGAGATAGAAATAATAAAACCCAAGCTTTTGGTTTGTCTGGGCTCAACCGCCATGAAGGGCATTCTTGGGAAGGAGTATCCCATCACCAAATACAGGGGACAGATTTTTCCATACCCTTACAACCCAAGCATAAAGGTTTTCTTGACTTATCATCCTGCCTATGTGCTGAGAAATCCCTCCGCAGACAAAGAATTCATAGAGGACTTAAAAAAGGTAGTTCAGCTCATTTCTCAAGCCTGATCTTTAAAAAGCCATTCTCCAGCCTGGCACCCACCGGCTCGTAATCCCTTAACTTTCTTGGAAGCATTATGTGGCTTTTGAAGTTCTTCCACCGCACCACAATCTCTCCGTCGCTCTTTATAACAGACAGACCCTCTTTGCTCAAGAAGGGACTTCTTAGCTTTACAGTGTATCCGTCGCCTTCCTCTATGAACTCATAAGGTTTTTCCTTGAAGAATACAGTAGAAGGGTCCCTGTCTCCGTACATGAGGTCCGCGAGGATGCTTAGCCTTTCCTCGCCAACCACCTCATCTTCCATCAGGGGCACTTTAAAGATGGGTATGGGATAGAAAAGGGCTTCCATCTCTTCTAAATATTTCCTTTGGGTTATAACCCACTTGGACATACTTTCGCACTCGCTTAAAACGGGTGGCAACACCTTATTGACTACAACCGCATCCACATTCACACCAAAAAGGTTGAAGTATAGCATAGCCCTTTGGCTCTCTTTTAGAACCATCTTTTCTGGATTAGCCACAAGCCTAACGGAGGTTATCTCTGGGTCTATGAGTAGCTCATCCACACCCTTTAGCTTTTCGTAGAAGTTTTCAAGGGCTTTGAAGTACTCATCATCGGGCAGTGGCACATCGGTGAACCTTTGGGCAACGGGTCTCGCTATCTTCATTATGGTTCTTTCCACCCTGAAGATCTTTTTCATGTACCACTTTAGAACAGTGGGCATAGAAACAAAACGCAGAGACTCACCAGTGGGCGGAAGGTCCAAAATGAGCACATCAAACTCCTTTTCCCTGTAGTATTTATTCACATACAGAAGGCTGGTGACCTCCTCCATGCCGGGCAAGATGGCAAGCTCCTCCGATACGATCTCGCTTAGCCCAGTTGTATTAAAGAGCAGTTCCAAAAACCTATACACATCGCCCCAATACCTGTCTATCTCCTCCTGCACATCTATCTCTTGGATGTAAAGATTGTCGTTGATCTTTATAGGTAATCCCTTTGCTTTGATCTTTTCTTCCTCTGGGATGTCAAATGAATCTCCAAGGCTGTGGGCTGGGTCCAAAGAGACCACGATGGTTTTGTAGCCAAGCTTTGAGAGCCTGTAGCCTGTAGCAGCAGAAACCGTAGTCTTTCCAACACCACCCTTTCCAGAAAACAAAATAATTCTCATAGGGTAAAAATGTAATCGCTTCAACCTTCCCTTTTGATGGCAGATTTTGACCGAAGAGGTGTTATAATTATTCCCTGAGTGAAAGTGAGTTTGAGGGTCCAACTTGGACCCTTGTCAACTTGGCAACTGAATATGGGGGTAGTGTTTTTATTTTGAAAATCTCAATTTTAGTAGGGGAAAAGTTTTGATTTTCAAGCTTTTTGGGAGATAGTTTCACCGTAAAGCCGTAATTATGTAATGCCGTAATGCCGTAATTATGGTCAGTGGCGGAAAGCATTGGGAGATAAGGATTTAAATTTGATAACAACAGACTCAACTTTGCACGATCTCGGATTTCGGAAAATTAACTTCATTTGAAAGGGGTGCCCCTTGACAAAATGATTGATACGTCTTATTTTAGTTAATGTGATCGTTTGGGGTTCCTAATGTACCGTGTGGAGTTGAAAGACCAATTAACTTTACCATAGCACCACCTCCTCATCTTTGTTCCTAATGTACCGTGTGAAGTTGAATGCAGGGCGAAGCTGAAAGCTGGAGTTGTGTTGGTATATAATTCTTTCTATGAGGTATTTATGGGGAAGTTTATTGCTGGCTTTGGGAGTAGCTTTTGGGTCTGATTGTGTTGCAAGAATTACCGTAGAAGAAGCGAGCAGGCAGGCAAGCCAGTATGTGGGAAGGGTTCTGTCTGTTAATCTCTCTAAGAACAAGAAGGGAGAGTGTTATTACAGGGTTAGGGGAACGGAGGGCACCGCGGTTATAGATGCCAACGATGGACAGCTTTTGAGGTTTTACAGAAAGAAAGAATAAGGCATCCAAGGGTAATTTATGCATAGTCCAATTTTATAGAGGGGCTATATTTAATCTCTATGATTTTGGAAAAATACACTGGACCCATAGACCTTAAGTATATGACCTACAAGGAGCTTGAAAAGCTCGCCGAGGAAGTCAGGGACTACATCCTTGATGTTACCGCAAAAAACGGAGGGCATGTGGCACCGGGGCTGGGTGTGGTGGAGCTAACAATAGCCCTACTGAGAGTTTTTGACCCTCCAAAGGATGTTATAGTTTGGGATATAGGGCATCAGGCTTACCCTTGGAAGATCCTAACAGACCGCAAAGATAAATTCCTTACTCTCAGACAGTATGGGGGCATCTCTGGCTTTTTGAGAAGGGAAGAGAGTCCATACGATGCCTTTGGTGCGGGGCATAGTTCCACATCCATCTCTGCGGGTTTGGGTTTTAGGGTTGCCAAGGACCTTTTAAAGAGGGAAGGCTATGTGGTTATGGTCATAGGCGACGGTGCAATGACTGCGGGTATGGCTTTTGAAGCCCTCAACAATGCGGGGCATCTCAGACCAAACAATTTTATAGTTATTCTCAACGACAACGAAATGTCCATATCTCCCAACGTGGGGGCAATATCCACTTACCTTAGCAAGATCATAAGCGGGCGTTTTGTTCAGGAGACACGCCAGAAGATAAAGCGTTTGGTTCATCATCTGGGAGGTCCCGCAGAGAGGTTTATGAAGCTAACGGAGGAGTTTTTAAAAGGTCTGATATCACCGGGCATAATCTTTGAGGAGCTTGGCTTTAACTACATAGGACCTGTAAACGGACATGATTTGCCCGCACTGGAAAGCACTCTAAAGAATGTGAAGGAAATTGAGGGACCTGTTCTTTTGCATGTATACACCAAGAAGGGTAAAGGCTACAAGCCCGCAGAGAATGACCCGGTTACATGGCACGGAGTGGCACCCTACAAGAGAGAATCGGGCGAGTTTATAAAGAAGCCTTCTCCTCCCACCTGGAGCTCGGTTTTTGGAAAGGCAATCGTGAAGATGGCGGAGATGGACGAAAAGGTGGTGGTGATAACTCCAGCCATGAAGGAGGGCTCTGGGCTTGTGGAGTTTGCGGAAAAGTTTCCCAACAGGTTCTTTGATGTGGGTATTGCGGAACAGCACGCATGCACCTTTGCAGGTGGCTTGGCGGCGGAGGGTCTAAAGCCCGTAGCATGCTACTATTCCACCTTTTTGCAAAGGGCATACGACCAGGTTATACACGACATAGCCTTGCAGAAGTTGCACGTGGTCTTTGCCATAGATAGGGCGGGTTTGGTGGGCGAGGATGGTCCAACCCATCACGGCGTCTTTGACCTTTCTTACCTAAGATGCATACCAAACATGATTGTCTGCGCTCCAAAGGATGAGCAGGAGCTCATAGACCTTTTATACACCGGTTTAAATCAGAACCTTCCCTTTGCCCTCAGGTATCCAAGGGGACCAGCCTACGGTGTGCCCACTAGTGATCCAAAGCTAATACCCGTAGGAAGCTGGGAGGAACTTTTGGAAGGGGAGGATGGTGTTATACTGGCGGTGGGCTATCCGGTCTATCAAGCCCTAAAGGCGGCGGAGGAGCTCAGAAAGGAAGGCATAAGGCTTGGAGTTGTCAATGCCCGATTTGTAAAGCCTATGGACGAGCAAATGCTACTGGACCTTTGCAGTAGGTATGACCTTTTTATAACAGTGGAAGACAACACGGTGGTGGGTGGCTTTGGCTCCGGAGTGCTTGAGTTTCTTTCCAGTAAAGGTATTCTCAAGAGGGTGATCACCTTGGGTATTCCAGATAGATTCATAGAGCATGGCAATCAAAACCTTTTGAGAAACTTGGTGGGCATAGACGCAGAGGGCATTGCAAGAAGCGTAAGACAAGCCTTAAGAAAAGTGCTTTAAACTTATACTTATGCTCTTTGGCTCCCTCTCCCTTTACTTTGTTTCCACCCTTTTTGGTGTGTGCGCCCTCTTTAGAAGACCTCTCTGTGGTCTTTTATCTGTGTTGCTGATGCTACCCGCCTTTGGCTTGTATTTCTTTAGCCTTTTTTACAGCTACCTCAGGGAAAAAACCTTTCCCTTGGGGGACCCTTACGGTTTTATATCCTTCCTTGGAAATCTTTTTGTTCCTACATTTCTTTTTTTGGCGTATAAGTACAGGAACCTTTTGGGCTTTGCCCACTTGGTGGCTTTTGTGGGATTTTTGGCTACCCTCTTTGCACTGCCCTCCTCACACTCTCCTTACAAGAGCACCCTTTATGGTCTTCATCTCCTTTTTGCATCTTTCAGCTACCTTTTTGCCCTAATGGGGGGACTTTCATCTCTCCTCAGGCTTATCTTAGAAAAGCGTCTAAAAAAACATGTCTTTCTTCAGGCTTACGTGCCTTTGGATAGTTTGAGAAGGGCAGAAAGACTCTCTATAAACTTAGCCTTTTTGGGCTTTACCTTTACACTTATTTTTGGAAGCTTATGGACGCGCACCCAATTCGGAAAGCATTGGATAGATGACCCAAAGCTCATAACTACCCTATTGCTCTGGTTGTATTATGCGTTGCTTTCCCATCTAAACCTTTTGAAAAAACTCAAACCCAAAAGGTTCTCGGAAGGAGTTATCCTCGGCGCGATTTTTTCTTTGATCAATCTATTCTTTGTAAGGCATAATCTTTAACGATGATATAATAGGATAGCATGAAAAACATAGTGATCACTCCAATAACCTTTGAACCCGTTTATGCTCAGCAGGTGGAGATTGTAGAGAGAAAGGGTACCGGACACCCAGATACTATATGTGATTACTTGGCGGAGGAGCTCTCCGTTGCCCTATGCAAGTGGTATCAGGAAAACTTTGGGGCAATTATGCATCACAATGTGGATAAAGCCCTCTTGGTGGGAGGTAGGGCAGAGCCCGTCTTTGGTGGAGGAGAAGTAATAGAACCCATAGAAATTTACTTGGTTGGAAGGGCTATTTTGGAAAAGGATGGTAAGGCGCTTGGAAATGTGCAGGAATTTGTTCAAAATGTAGTTGAAAAGTGGATTTCTGAAAATTTAAGGAACTTGGATGTTAAAAGGCATATAAAGGTGCACGCAAAGTTAAAGCCCGGTAGCAAGGACTTGGTGGAACTTTTTGAAAGGTTTCAAAAGAAGGGAGAGGTTCCTTTGGCAAACGACACCTCCTTTGGGGTAGGCTTTGCACCCTTCGATGACTTGGAAAGGGCGGTTTATCAAACAGAGCGGTTTTTAAACTCTTCAGAAATCAAAGATGAGCATCCAGAAATAGGGGAGGATATAAAGGTTATGGGGGTAAGGTTAGGAGAGAAAATAAGGCTAACTGTTGCCCTTGCCTTTGTGAGCAAATACATAAAGAACGAAGACGAATACTTTGCTAAAAAGGAGGAAATTTTAAGAAAGACCAAAAACTACATACAGGAGCTCTTGGGAAGGGAAGTGGAACTCTTCATAAACACCGCAGACACAAAGGGTAGCGTTTACATAACCGTCACGGGCACCTCAGCGGAGCAGGGGGACGATGGACAAGTGGGAAGAGGCAACCGGGTTAATGGTCTTATCACTCCCTACAGACCCATGAGCTTGGAAGCGGCGGCGGGTAAAAACCCAATATCCCACATAGGTAAAATCTACAATACGGTAGCCAACGAGATCAGCAAGAGGATAGTAAAAGAAATTGAAGGGGTTGAGGAGGCATACTGCTACATCGTTTCTCAGATAGGTAAGCCTATCAACGAACCACAAGTCTTGGATGTAAAGATAAGGACTAAAAAGAACCTAAGCGCCATCCAAGAGCTCGCACGTAAAATAGCGGAGGAAGAATTGGAGCGTATGCCTGATGTCTGGAAGGGCTTTTTGGAGCGTAAATACTCTGTAGCCTAAAGCTTTAGCTTTTTCTGGCATTTTTCGCAGAAAAACCTGCTCTTTTGGTCCACCTCAAGAACGGAGTTTGAAAAGTTCATAACGCAGCGGGGGCTATTGCAGTGCAAGAGTCCAAAGGTGTGCCCAAGCTCGTGGTTGAGTTCTTTAAAAGTCCTTTCAAAAATCAATCTTTCATCGGGAGTTTTTAGCCTGTGGATGCTAACAAGGGCACACCTGCCATTTAATTCTCCCACACCAAAGACAAAGTTCAAGCCTTCCTCGTAAAGGTCCACATCAGTTATACCCACCACCTTTAGCATGTTAGGTAAATGCACTGCCTTTATGCGTTCTAAAAGTTTGCTGGCGGAGAACTGTCCTCTGTGTGGGTTGTAGGCGCTTTTGTAATAGACGGGAACATCCGAAATCCGAACTTCAAAGCCAAAAACCTCTTTTACATTTTTCGCACAGGCAAGCAAAAGTCTCTTTTCCACAGAACCCACCGCAATAAGATAGATGAACATTGGGTTTCTAGTTTAAAATAAATAGCCCTGTGGAAGTCAAGGTAGGTATCGTTGGGTGCGGGGTAGTAGGAACTGGCACCGTTGCCCTGCTTTTGGAAAACGCAAAGGTCATTGAGGAAAAAACTGGCATCAAGCTTTCCATAAGCAAGGTGGCGGACAAGGACTGGAGCCGACCTCGGGAGTATGAGGTGCCCTCCACCCTAAGGACCACCGATTACAGAGAAGTTATAGAAAGCTCGGACATAGTGGTGGAGCTAGTTGGGGGCAAAGACTTTGCCAAAAGGCTCCTCTTGGAAGCCCTTGAGAGGGGAAAGCATGTGGTCACTGCCAACAAACATTTGCTGGCAGAGGATGGAGAAGAAATATTCAAAAAAGCCAGGGAAAAAGGGCTTATGGTGGGCTTTGAGGCGTCGGTGGGCGGTGGAATACCCATAATAAAAGCACTGAGAGAAGGACTTGTGGGAAACAAGGTGCAGAATGTCTATGGCATCCTTAACGGCACCACCAATTACATACTTACCCAAATGTTAGAGCAGGATGTTAGCTTTGACACTGCCCTTAAGAGGGCTCAGGAGCTTGGATACGCGGAGGCGGACCCTTCTTTGGACATAGACGGATGGGATTCTGCCCATAAGATAACCCTTTTAGCCTTCGTTGGCTTTGGAAAACTCTTTCCCTTTGAAGAGGTGTATGTAGAAGGCATAAGAAACATAGACCTTTTAGATGTGGAGCTAGGCAAAGACTTGGGCTATACTTTGAAGCTCTTAGCCATAGCCAAAAGGACAGATTCGGAGGTTGAACTGAGGGTGCATCCCACCTTCATTCCCTCCGATAACCCACTGGCTAAGGTCTCCGATGTTTACAATGCAGTTTTGGTGGAAGGGGATTTTGTGGGAAAAACCATGTTCTACGGAAGGGGTGCGGGCTCAAGAACTACTGCCTCTGCGGTGGTGTCGGACATAGTGGATATTGCCAAAAGTATAGGCTCCTGCAAAAGTCAAAGCTGGTTTTGGGAGAGCAAAGAAGAACTTAAAATAAACAAAAACTTTTACAGCAGGTATTATCTGAGGTTTGATGTGCCCGATAGGCCGGGAGTGTTGGCAAAGATCGCAAGCGTTTTGGCAGAATATCAAATTAGCATAGCATCCGTTTTGCAAAAGGAAAAGGTCTGCAAAGTGGCGGGCAGAGAGGGGCAACCCATAGTGCCACTGGTGATCCTTACCCACAAAGCCTATGAGATGGACATGCAAAAGGCTATAAGGGAAATCCAACAGCTACCCGTAGTGGTGGGAAAGCCTGTTATCATAAGAGTTGAGGAGGAAGCCTATTGAAGCTTTTGGCACCCTCAATACTGTCTGCGGACTTTTACAGGCTTGGCGAGCAGATAGAGGCGGTTATCAAGGGCGGCGCAGACCTTCTGCACTTTGATGTAATGGACGGGCACTTTGTGCCTAACATAACCTTCGGACCTGTAGTTCTTGAGAGCATAAAAAAGCACTGCAACATTTCCTTGGATGCCCATCTGATGATAGAGAACGTGGATAAGTACATTCCCGAATTTATAAAGGCTGGGGCGGACATGGTCAGCATACACATAGAGAACAACCCTCATATCCATCGTTCTTTGGAGCTTATAAAGAGTCTTGGCGCAAAGGCGGGAGTGGTGATAAACCCTGGAACTCCTCTTTCCCTTCTAGAGGAGGTGCTCCACTACGTGGATTTTGTGCTTTTGATGTCGGTAAATCCGGGTTTTGGGGGGCAAAAATTCATTCCAAGGTCTTTGGAAAGATTAAGAAGACTAAAGGAGATGGTGAACGCCATCAATCCCAAGGTGCTCATTGAAGTAGACGGAGGCATAAAAGAAGAGAACATTTTAGAGGTAGCAAGGGCTGGTGCGGACATTTTGGTGGTAGGCTCGGGCATCTTTGCCTATCAGGATGTTCAAGCCCAAACGAGAAAATTGAAAAATCTTCTTATCTCTTCAGAGGCGCTGTAAACCTTTGCAGATCAAAGATGTTAAAGGTTAAGTATAACTCCTTTATGTATTTACCTTTTGTACCGTCGTAGTTGTCCCTTGCCAGCAGTCCCAGGCTCCAACAGGCACCTCTATAATCAAGGCTTGCCTGTCTTACAAGGTCTTTGCCTATTCTGTTATCTCTTGTCAAAAGAATACCAAAGACCGCTGGACCGTAGGAGGTACTAAAGCTCAAACTTGTTTGGTCGGTGGTTCTTTGCTTTAGCAGATTTCTTGCGGTTTGATAGCCTAAGGTCAAGCTGGTATTTTTGTAGCTCAGGCTAAGGCTGTTGCTTGTTCTCAGGGGGAAACCTCCCTCTATGTCGTATAGGCTATCGGTGGTCAGGCTCACGCCCTCAAAAGGCTTTAACGAGACAATGGCTCTTATAGGTAGCAGTTTTCTGTCTGCGGTTATGCCTTCGTAGGTATACTTTCCAAGGTAATTGTAGGCGGAGCTAACGTATAGGTTTAAAACTTCCCTGTCTTTGTAGCCCATACTGCCTGTCCATAGGGCATCAAGCTGGTTTGTTTTGTTAAGTTGGTCTCTGTTGTCAAACCTTGGATTGTTAAAATCCTTTCCTCTGAAGCTGTAACCTACCTTTAAAAAGTTCTTGAACTTAAAGTTACCCGCTTGCAGGTCAAAGATAAAGGGCACGCTCTCTGAAAAGTACAGGCTGGATATAGTTTGTTTGTAGCCCTGTTGGTTCAAGCCAAAGTAGTGAAGGTTTTCAAAGACAAGGTTAGAGTAAAAAACTCTGCCAAAAAGGTTTTTGGGGATGGAAAACTCCGGAAAGAGTGCGAGCCTTTGACCTCTTAAACCTTCCTCTCTGTAAAAGTTGGTGTAAGAGGAAAAAAGGCTAAAAAATATGGGTCCCCAAAGCTGTCGGGACTTCCAATAAAGGGCCACTTCCGGCAGTTTTTGTAGTGTGCCTTTGTTGTTGGGTGAAGTGGTGTCATAAAAGCGTTTGGCTTCAAAGGTTATCAGAAACATCTCAAAATCCTTTTTGTAAGTTACATAGGAGGTAAGGTAGGGAACCGTTCTCTCCCTTGCCCGGAGGTAAGCGTCTTCCAAAAAGTAAGGGTCAGAGATGGTGTCCAAGCCCGCCTTGAAATTCCCAAGGTCTAAACTCATCTGAATTCTGTATCTATTTTCTCTGAAGGTAGTAGGGTCCCTACCTTCCCACCACTTGCCAGGGGGTGTAGGTTCTTTGTAGTAAGAAACTTTAAACTGCAGGTCGTCCTCTTTGAAAAATGCCTGCCTGTATTCCACCGAAAAGCCCTTAGCTTGCTTGTCCCTTAGGTCTATGGTTAAGGTAATGTCTTTGTCTTTGGAGATCGCCCAGTATATAGGCTGTTGGTAGATGAAAGTGTTGTAGGTGTTTGACCCTACCGTTGGGGGCAAAAGTCCGGACCTTCTCTCACCCACCGGATAGGCAAAGATGGGAAGGTAGGCAAAGGGAACTCTAAAGAGCCTTAGGGAGTTGTTTTCGGAGATCACATATTTTTGGTCTATGCGTGCCTTGGAAAAGCAGAGAACCATTTCCTTTCTGTCTGGAGGACATGTGGTTATCTCTCCATCTTTAACCGTGTATGTGTCTCCTTCCATTTCTGCTTTTTCCGCCTTAAAGTAGAACCTTTGGAACCTACCCTCTACGTTCAAAAAGTAGCCCACCTTTTTATCAAGGTCTATGTATGCGTAAGCGCCTTTCACTTCAAGCTTTCCATCGGTAGACTTAACATACACATTTCCCTCTGCAACAACCTCTTTGGTCTGGGGATTGTATCTTACCTTGTCTGCCCTTATGTAGTAGTTCTCATAATAGACCTCCACCTCCTCCCTTGCAATGAGCGTGCCATCGGGCTCACGCTCCAGGTACTTAGAAAAAACCTCTACGCCAAAGGTCAAACCAAAGCACAGCAAAAACAGAACAAAAAGCACTCTAAAATTATACCTATCAAGCTTTTGAGTTTTTTGCGAAAAAACACGAGAGTATGGCAACTTATGAGAGGCTCCTTCCTTCCCTTTTTATTAAGCCCTTCAAAAGCCCCTTACCCCTTTAAGAAGGGGGTTAAACTTAGAAAACCTATCCTATATCCTAAAGCAATAAACAAATCAAAGGAGGTTTCCCATGAAGGTGGTTAAGCGGGCGGGTGTGTTGGAAGATCTTGACATTAGCAAGATAAGGATTGTGATAGACTTTGCCTGCAAAGGTCTAAGGGTGGACCCACTTGAACTGGAGATGGACGCACAGATACAGTTCAGGGATGGTATCACCACCAAGGAAATTCAACAATTGCTTATTAGAACAGCTGCGGAGAAGGTCTCCGCAGAAAACCCTGATTGGACTTACGTTGCCGCAAGGCTTTTACTTTACGACCTTTACAAGGATGTGGGGCATCTCAGGGGCTATAAGGTCAAGGACGAAATCAATGGCAAATACAAACCCTACAATCCTGAAAGCTTTTATGAACTCATAAAAACCTATACAGAAAGAGGCATATACGGAGAGTATTTGCTTGAAAACTACACAAAGGAGGAGATTGACCAGCTTGCCCGCTACATAAAACCAGACAGAGACCTTCTCTTTACCTACACAGGCATAAAAGTGCTCTATGACAGGTATTTGGTTAGGGACGAAGAGGGAAGGGTGATAGAACTTCCGCAGGAGATGTATATGCTAATTGCCATGACCTTGGCGATCCCAGAAAAGAAAGAGGAAAGACTGAAATGGGCAAAGACCTTCTATGACCTGCAGTCCCTCCATCTTATATCTTTGGCTACTCCCACGTTGATGAACGCAAGGCGTCCTTACACCCAGCTATCTTCCTGCTTTGTTTTGACGGTGGATGACGACCTTTATGACATCTTTGACAACGTGAAAAAGGCTGGGATGATCTCCAAGTTTGCGGGTGGGCTTGGCATATACCTTGGAAAGATAAGGGCAACGGGTGCTCCCATAAGAAAGTTCAAGGGTGCAAGCAGTGGAGTTTTACCTGTAGTGAAGATTATCAACGACGTGATGGTGTATGTGGATCAGCTTGGGATGAGGAAGGGAAGTGCGTCAATTACGCTGGATATATGGCACAAGGATGTTTTGGACTTTTTGGAGGTCAAAACCAACGTGGGCGATGAGAGAAAGAAAGCCCACGATATACATCCTGCCATCTCCATCCCAGACCTTTTCATGAAAAGGCTAAAAGAAAACGGCAAATGGACCCTTTTTGACCCTTACTGGTGCAAGAACGTCCGAGACGGCAAAAACTTGGAAGACTTTTACGGAGAGGAGTTTGAGGAACTTTACCTAAAGCTGGAAAAAGAACTTCCAGACTACGCAAAGAAGGAAATTTCTGCCTTTGAACTGTGGAAGAGACTGCTTACTGTGATTTTTGAAACGGGAGAACCCTACATCTTCTTTAGGGACACCGCCAACAGGTTAAACCCCAACAAACACTGCGGTATGGTCTATTCCTCAAATCTCTGCCACGAGATAGTGCAAAATCAAAGCATATCCACCCATGTTTCAGAAACCCTCTCAGAGGACGGCACTATAACCCATGTGAAGAAGTCTGGGGATGTGGTGGTGTGCAATCTGGGTTCTATAAACCTTGGTAAGGTTTGGAAAAAAGAGGACTTAGAGAAAGTTGTTCCCATCCTCGTGCGGATGCTGGACAATGTGATAGAGATGAACTTTTATGCCATAAAGGAAGCGGAATATACCAACAAACGCTACAGGGCAATAGGTATAGGTGTTAGCAACTACCACTACTGCCTTGTGAAAAATGGAATTCCTTGGGAGTCGGAGGAGCACCTGAGGTTTGCAAACAGTCTCTTTGAAAGGATAGCTTATTATGCCATAAAGGGTTCCATGGAGCTTGCGAAAGAGAGGGGCAAGTACCCGCTTTTTGACGGCTCAGACTGGAGTAAGGGCATATTCTTTGGAAGGACGCCAGAAGAAAACCAAAGGCTTTCTCAGGAAAACGGAAACAACTTTGATTGGATAGGGCTGGCAGAGGAGGTTAAAAGGAATGGAATGAGGAATGCATACCTCTTAGCCCTTATGCCCACTGGTTCTACTTCTTTGATAATAGGTGCTACTCCTTCTATAGACCCAATCTTTGCCAAGTTCTACAAAGAGGAAAACATGTCGGGCATTTTGCCTCAAGTTCCGCCCGAGGTGGATAAATACTACTGGCACTACAAATCTGCCTATAACATAGACCAAGAGTGGATCATCCGTGCGGCGGCGGAGCGTCAAAAGTGGATAGACCAAGCCCAGAGCTTGAACCTGTTTATTGACCCTGAAAGGATAGATGGTCCTACCCTCTCTAAGCTTTACACCTTGGCTTGGGAGCTTGGGCTAAAGACTGTGTATTATTGTAGGAGTAAATCCATAACAGACATAGGGGAATGCGAAAGCTGTGCAACGTAAGGTTGGTGATCTTTGACCTTGATGGCACCCTTATTGATTCTGCGGAGGACATAGCCCTCCATGTGGGTCGTGTTTATAGAGAGCTCAAGGGCAGGGATGTGCCCGCTGATGAGGTTAAAAAGAATATAGGAGATGGTGCCCGAAGCCTTTTGGCAAACTTCTTTCAAGGGCAAGAGTTAGAAGAGGCCCTGGAGAGGTTTTTACACTACTACATTTCAGAGCCCGTAATACACACCAAGCCCTACGAAGGAGTGATGGAGACCTTGGAGGGCTTGAAGGAAAGGGGGATCCTTTTAGCTGTTGCTACCAACAAGCCCCACGCCATAACTTTGGAGGTGTTAAAAAGGCTGAAGATGCTCCACTACTTTGACGAGGTGCTGGGCGCGGACCTATTACCGGAGAAAAAGCCTTCCCCTTTGCCCCTGTTGGAGATAGCCAAACGCTTGGAGGTTCCTCCTGAACTTGGCTTGATGGTGGGAGACTCAGAAAACGATATTCTGGCGGGAAGAAGGGCTGGCATGCTAACTGCCCATGCCCGCTGGGGATACAAAGCTCCCCAGAGCCCACCGGACTACCATTTGGACCATCCAAAAGAACTTCTGCACCTAATTGACTGACTGGTCGGTATGTTATAATTTTGCCCAACATGTGGGTACTTCTTTTAAGCTTGGTTTTTTTGTTTGCCTGCGGGAAAAAGGAACAAAAACCCCAAGAGCAAAGAACGCAAAAACCTGTGGTTATTACCACCTACACAGTCTCAAGCCAGGAGGTGGAGGAATATTACACCACAAAGGGCTACTTTGAGTCTCCTCGGGATGTAATTCTTAAGCCAGAGGTAAGTGGGAGGGTTGCCCAACTTTATGTGGAAGAGGGTGCCTTTGTAAGAGCAGGACAGCCCCTTTTAAAGATAGACCCCTCCGAGTACGAAAACACCCTCAGACAGCTTCAGGCACAGCTCTCTCAGGCAAAGGTCAATTACGAAAACCAGAGGGCTATAGTTGAGAGAAGAAGGATGCTCTTTGAGAAGGAGTTGATTGCAAAGGAGGAGTATGACAACGCCTTGGCACAGCTCAGGGCCCAAGAGGAGCTTTTAAAATCCATAAGTTCCCAGATAGCCAACGCCCAGCTTATGGTTTCAAAAACTGTCCTTAGGGCACCCTTTTCTGGCTACATTGCCCAGCGTTTTGTAAGTGTGGGGGACTATATAACTCCCCAGTCTCAAACCTTTAGGCTTGTATCCTTGAACCCTCTGAGGGTGGTCTTTCAGATTCCTCAGGAGCTGGTAGCCTTTGGTAAGGTGGGTAAAATGGTAGATTTGGAGGTGGAGGGTGTGGGAACATTAAAAGGAAAGGTAGTCTTTGTGTCTCCCACCGCAGACCAAAGCAGGCTCTTGACCCTGAAGGCACTGGTGGATAACAGAGAGAACCTGATAAAGCCGGGCATGTATGCCTTGGTTAAACTGCCCACTCAAAAAGTTTCTGCCTTTGTAGTTCCCGAGAGGGCTGTTGTTCTGAGGGGCACCAAAAAGATCGTGTGGAAGGTAGAGGGACAAAAGGTTATGCCAGTTGAAGTACAGGTCTTAAAGCAGGAAGATGGAAAGGCATACATCAAGGCAGACCTCAAAGATGGTGATCAGATAGCCTTAGATAACGCCTTCTTGCTCAGGGAAGGTGTTGCGGTGGAGATAAAGCAGTGAGGGTAATAGTACTTTTGCTTTTGGTTTTGGGCTTTGCTAGGGCTATTACCTTAGAGCAAGCCCTTGAGCTTGCCAAAGAAAGGGCAAACCAGATAAGGCTCTCAGAACTGGACATAAAAAAGGCAGAAGAAGAGATCAAGAGGGCAAGGGCGGGCATTTTACCGCAGGTAAGCATCTCTTACAACTACACCTACTTTGGGCAGGACTTAGCCTTGGGGTTCACGCCCAACAACAGACACAGCGCAGTCCTCCAGCTAAACCAGACCATCTTTAACAAACAGGTCTTTGAACTTATAAAGCTGGCAAACATCCAGAGGGAACTTCAGAGCCTCATCAAAGAGGACGTGCAGAGAATATTGGAAAGTCAAGTGAAGGACCTATTCTATGGGCTCTTGTACAGAAAGGCAATCATAAAGCTTCAGGAGGAGAACGTTAATTACTGGGAGGAAAACTATAGAGTGGTCTCTGCTAAGTTTTCTGTGGGGGTGGTGCCCAAGGTGGAGCTCTTGAGGGCGCAGTCTCAGCTTGAGCAGGCAAGGTCCCAGCTTGAGCAGGCAAGGGCGGATTATCTGAAGGCTTTGGAGGACTTTAAAGCCCTTTTAAAGCTTGAGGGAGATGTGGAACCGGAAGGTACGTTGGAGCTGAAAGAGTTTAATCCCAAAGAGGAGGAGCTCTTGCAGGCTTTGAAAGAGAAAAACTCCACCCTCAGAGTTGCTAAAAAGTCGGTGGAGTTGGCACAGGGTACGGTAGAATTAAAAAGGGCACAAAACTTTCCCACAGTAAATGGCTTTGCTAACTATCAGCTGTTCACGGGCAAAAGGTCTCCCGTCGGAGATACCGAACTGCTAAAGGGCTACTCCTTTGGAGTAAGCATCAATTATCTGATCTTTGATGGCTTTTCAAGGAAAGCGGAAATATCGGAGGCGGAGATAGACCTTCTCAAACAGAAAGAAAACCTGTTGCAGTTAGAGTACGACCTTAAGGCAAGGTTAAGGAGCACACTTCTTTCCATAAAGTCCCTCAAGGCTCAAATAAAGGCAGTGCAGAGCTCGTTGGAATCTGCCAAGGAGAGCTTAAGGCTGTCCACCGAGAGATACAAACTGGGAGTGGGCAGTCAGTTGGAGGTCTTGGAGGCAAGGACAAACTACAACAACCTCTTGGCAAACTACTATCTTCTTCTTTATCAATATAACTCCTCCTTGGCAAGCGTGGAAAGGCTGACCCAATGAGTTCTGCTAAGGAAAGGCTACTTGAATCCGCAAAGAGGCTCTTTTCTCAAAAGGGTTATTATGCCACCAGTGTGGAGGACATTGTGGAGAGCGCAGGGTTCTCCAAGGGCACCTTTTACTTTTACTTCAAAAGCAAAGAGGAGCTCTTTAAAAGCTTGGTAGAGGAGATGCATTTAAACATTGTGAAGAGGTTGGAGGTTTTTTTGGAGAGGGACTTGCCCTTGGAGGATGCACTGGTTGAATACGCCAAGGTTTTTTTGGAGGATATATACCAAAACAGACATATAGCCCAAATTTTTCTCTTCCAACTGGTGGGAACCAATGAGGAATTTAGGAAGCTTTACTACACCAAAGTATGCCATTTGAGGGAACTGTTAACCAAAATGGTAGATAGGGCTATTCAAAGGAGAGAGATAAACTACAAAAACGCGGAAAATATAGTTAATTTGTATGCGGGATTTTTGAGAATGTTGGTGCTTGAGTATGTTTTTAAGGAAAATGAGCCAGACTTGGAGAGGGTAAAAAGCTTAGCCGAAGAAGGTGTAAAGGTACTCTTTAGGGGGCTAAAAAATGCTTAGAATTTTTGTTTTTTTGGTTTTTCTGGTTCATCAATCCTGGGCAATAGGGTTGTCTGAGGTTATTCAAAGGGCTTTGGAGAAAAACCCGGAGCTTTCAGCCCTAAGGCAAGAGCTACGCTCTGCCGACCTATCCCTCTCTGCAGAAAAGCAGCTCTTTCTGCCCGAGTTCTTTTTTACATACCGCTACACCTACAACTTTGAGAAGCAGACCTTTAACATACCAATCTTCAGCGGATTGCAGGTGGAAAGTGCCAAAAAGTCCTATCAGACCTTTCAGGCGGGGCTCAGGTATACAGTCTTTGATGGGTTCGCCAGAAATTTCTCCGCTGCCTTAGCAAGTTCAAACCTAAAAAGCAAGGAATTTTTGCTGAAAGAAAAGGTGGAAAGCCTGAAGTTTGATGTGATCTCCGCATACATGGATGTGCTCTCCGCAAAGGGGGTGGTCTCCGCCATAGAGAGCCAGAGGTCTGCGGTTTTGCTTCAGGTTCAAACTGCGGAAGCTTTCTATCAGAAGGGTCTCGTTGCCATAACGGATGTTTTGCAGGCAAGGGTGCGTCTGGCGGAGGTGGAAAGAGACCTAAGAAAGGCGCAGGGGGATTACAAGATTGCCCTGGCAAACCTCTCCAGGCTTTCTGGCGTACCAGAGGAAGAACTTTTAAACTTGGAAGAGCCAAGGGTAGAGGTGGATGTTAAACCTTTGGAGTTTTACTTGCAAAGGGCAAAGGAAAGAAACATTCTCAAAGCCCAACGGCAAGCCATAGAAGCCTTTAGGGCACAAAGGGGCATTGCTAGAAGCCAGTTTTTCCCAAAGCTCTTTGTGGAGGGAGTTTATACCTACTCAGACCAGAATCCCAACATAAGACCAAAGGGTGTGTTTAGCATTGTGGGTGGCGTTGCCCTGAGCTTTCAGGGTGTAAGACCATACTATCAAGAACTCTCCTTTGGTGCTTTGGAGCTGAAGGCGCAGAAAGAGTATGAAGACCTACTGGATAAGGTCCAGCTTGAGGTAAAGAGGGCTTACGAGGAGCTGTTGGTTGCCCAAGACAACCTAAAGGTTGCCCAATCTGCCCTGGCTTTTGCGGAGAAGTTCTTTGAGCTTTCTAAAGAGCAGTATGCCAACCAGATAATAAGCCAGAGGGAGCTTTTGGAAGCGGAGGCCAGCTTAACCAGGGCGAGGGTAGATAGGGTAATTGCCTACTATCAGTTCCTTAAGCAGTACTACAGGCTTTTAATAGCCTCCGGGCTGGAGGTAGAGCCATGAGAAAAACTGTGGGCGTAGCCCTTTTGTTGCTTATAAGTCTTCTTTTTGTTGTCTATGCGGTGCGGTGGGTCAAGCACAGGATGGAATATGCAGTTAGCGACGCGGTCTTTGTAAAGGCAGACCAGATGGCAACCTTAGCCTTTCAGGTCTCCGGCAAGGTTGTAAAAATATACAAAGATCTGGGAGATTTTGTGAAGGCGGGTGAAGTGCTGGCGGAAATTGAACCGGAGGATTACAAGCTTCAGGTGGAAGCCTTGGAGGAAAAGATAAAGTCCCTCAGAGCCCAAAGGTCTGCCCTGCAACTTGAGATAAACAGGGTCTCAAAGGAACTGAGCTTGGGTGTGGAAAGCTCCTCTTTAGCTTTTGAAGAGCTTGCAAAAAGGGAAGAGACCCTTCTGAGTCAAAAAGGGGAGGTTGAAGCCCAGTTGGAGCTTTTGAAAAGGGACAGGGAGAGGTTCAGGGAGCTTTTGGATAAAGGGCTCATTCCTCAAAGAAGGTACGAAGAGATAGACACCAACTATAGGATGATGCTTGAGAGGAAAAAAGCCTTAGAAAAGTCCATAGAGGAGGTTCAAACTGCCAAAAGGAGGGCTATGGTGGGCGTGAGCACCGCAAGGGCATCCTTAGGAAGGGTTCAAGAGCTTCAAAAACAGTTGGAGGTTTTGGATGGGGAACTTTCCGCTTTAGAAAGGCAGAAAGAGTTAGCCCAAAGAAACCTTGAATACACGAAGCTTAGGGCACCCTTTGATGGGGTAGTAGCCAAGAGATTCATAAGTGTTGGGGATTTGGTAAGACCCGGTCAGCCCGCCTTTAGCGTTATGAACTTGGACAGCCTTTATGTGGAGGTGCTATTAGAAGAGACAAAGCTAAAGGGTGTGCAAAAAGGGAGCAAGGCTTACGTTAGGCTTGATGCCTACCCGGGCTTGGTCCTTGAGGGAGAGGTGGAGGAAATAAGCCCAGCCTCCGCTGCCACCTTTGCCTTGGCTCCAAGGGATGTTTCTGCGGGGGAGTTTACCAAGGTGGTTCAGAGGATTCCCGTTAAGATCAGGCTAAAAGACGAGGACAAAAAACTCCTCCGGGTGGGCATGGGCGGAAGGGTGGAGATCAAAAGACAATGATGGAGGAAAAGCCACTTCATGAGAGCCTAAGCACCGCCCAACGGGTATTTCTGACCTTTTCTTTGATGGTGGGGGTCTTTATGGCTATTTTGGACACCACCATCGTGGACATCATAGTGCCGAAGATGATTGCACCTTTATCCACAGACCTCTATGGGGTGCAGTGGGTGATCACCTCATACATGACCGCTGCAGCCACTGCCATAATGTTGGTAGAGTGGTTGGAAACCAAGGTGGGGTTAAAGAAGGTATTCACCACTGGGCTCTTTCTGTTTACCACCTCTTCCTTTTTTGCGGGCAACGCCCAGAGCTTAGAGTGGATGATCACCGCGAGGGTAGTTCAGGGCTTTGGGGAGTCCCTAATAGTTGTCAGTGCGGAAGCTATGCTCTTTTCTGCCTACGCACCAGAAAAGAGGGGGCTGGCGATGGGCATCTATGGCTTGGGTGTTAGCTTTGCACCCGCCCTGGGTCCTACTCTTGGAGGATGGATCGCAGAACACATAGACTGGCGGTGGGTCTTTTACATAAACATTCCCATAGGCATTCTCAACTTTTTGGGTGCCATGTTTTTCCTGCCCGACTACAAGCCCAAGCATACCTTTAGGTTGAACTTTATTTCTTTTTTCTTCCTCTCGGTGGCTACCGTTTCATTGCTTATAGTTCTCTCAAAGGGTCAGCAGTTGGGATGGTTCTCCTCCGAGCTAATTGGCTATCTTACCTTTCTTTCTATAGGCTCTTTTCTTCTCTTTGCCATTTCTGAACTTTTATCAAAGAACAGGCTGATAGATTACTCCATCTTTCGTATAAAAGAGTTCGTAGTAGCCTTTTGGGTCTATTGCTTTGTGCTTGGCTTTTCCATGTATCAGGTTTTTTACCTTTTGCCCTTGTACTTTGAAAGGCTTAAGGGTCTTACCACCTTTCAGGCGGGACTGCACATACTTCCCTTAGCCTTAGCCATAGGTTTGTTTTCTCCCGTAGCAGGAGTCATAAGCGATAAAAAGTCCAGCCTTCTACCCTTGGTTATTGCCTCTGCTTTATACCTATACTCAGCCTTTTTTATACTTTCGGACTTTAACTATTACACACCTGCCCTTAAGGCTTCTTTTCTTTTAGTGCCTTTGGGCATAGGCATGGGCTTTTTCTTTGCACCCATTACAAACCTAGCACTTAAGAATTTGGGCACTAAAACCACTCTGGGCGTTAGTCTCATGCACTATATAAGGTTCGTGGGTGGTTCCTTTGGCACCGCCTTGGCTACCAACGACCTTCAAAAGTTTATGGCGGAAAGCTACGACAGAATGGTGGAGATTCAAAACTACCAAAGGGCTTGGTCCTTTTTGGAAATCTTAACCGAGTGGGGAGGCTTAACAGAGGAAAAGGCAAAGTATTACCTTCAGTCTATACAAAGCCTCTATGCCCTCTCAGACAGCTTTGAAAGAACTTTTTTTAATGCGGGCTACTGGGCTCTCTTGGGAGTTATTCCCATACTCTACCTTCTTTATCAATCCAGAAAGAGCCTAAAGCCTTCCATGAATGAAAGGGCTTGATGGTATTCCCTCTGGGTTATTCTCCTGTTTAGTTCTGGATACTTCCAAGCCATGTAAGATGGATAATACTGGTCCATCACGTTCACAGCCATGTTTTTAGACAGAGAAGCTAAAAACTCCGCCACCTTTTCGGTTCCCGCAAGTCCATTGGGAAGCACCAGGTGCCTTACGAGAAGCCCTCTGATGGCTATCCCTCTCTCGTCAAGGATCAGGTCTCCCACCTGCCTGTACATCTCTCTTATGGCAGCCATGGCGACCTCTGGGTAGTTTTTAACCTTTGAATACCTTCTGGCAATCTCTCTGTCTGCATACTTCAAATCCGCCAGGTATATATCCACTATGCCCTCTAAGAGCCTCAAAGATTCCAAGCTGTCAAAGGAGGAGGTGTTATAAACTATTGGCAATCTAAAACCCTTCTTGACCGCAAGGTAGAGGGCGGAGAGTATCTGAGGCACCACATGGGAAGGAGTCACTAAGTTCAAATTGTGGCATCCCATTGCCTGAAGCTCCAAAAATATTTCTGCAAGCTCCTCAGGGTTCACCTCCCTCCCTTCTCCCAACTGGCTTATCTGATAGTTCTGACAGTAGATACATCTCATGTTGCAGTAGGAGAAGAATACCGTTCCAGAACCTCTGTAGCCCCTTATGGGTTTCTCTTCCCCCCTGTGAGGAAAGTAGCTGTCTACTATGGCGTTCTTTCCCGTTTTGCAAAAACCAAGCTCACCTTTAAGCCTGTTTACTCCGCACCTATGGGGACATACCTCACAGCTTTCCAAAAGGGACAGAGCCCTTTCTATTCTCTCCTTCCATTGACTTTCTGTTAGGTTAAGGTACGAAGGATAAACCATAGATTAAAAGTTATTCCAAGAGCGGGCGACGGGAATCGAACCCGCGACCTTCTGCTTGGGAAGCAGACGCTCTACCACTGAGCCACGCCCGCTCACCCTCTCAGAGCTTGATACGACTTGCATTTTCTCGCGAGATATTGTATATTATAATCCACAAAACTTTAAAAGGAGGGATAGACATGACAAAAGCAGAGCTTGTTACTGCTATAGCAAAAGGGGCAGGTCTTACCAAAAAGCAAGCAGATGCGGCCCTTAAGGCTGCAGTTGAAGCTGTTTCAAATGCCCTCAAAAAGGGAGAAAGGGTAGCCATTCCGGGTCTTGGAATTTTCACCGTGCGCCAAAGGGCTGCCAGAAAGGGTAGGAACCCCAGGACCGGTGATGTGATCGACATTCCTGCAAGGAAAGCGGTTGTTTTTAGACCTGCAAAGGACCTGAGGGAAGGGGTAAAGTAAAGTTTCTTTTGGGGAGGTAATCCTCCCCTTCTCTTTTTCTTAATTGGACAGATTTATAGCCACTAAGAAGATCGGTAATATACTGATCATAGAGGGAGGGGAACTACAGCATATATTTGCAAAGAGGATAAAAGTAGGTCAAGAGCTTGAACTCTTTTTTGAGGATAAGCTTTACCTTTGTTCTCTTGAAAAACTTACCCCAAAAGGTGCCTTTTGCATTGTAATAAAAGAGCTTGAACTTACTGTACCATTACCCTTTATAACCCTTTACCAGTGCGTGCCTGTAGAGCTAAGGACTATGGACTTCATAGTGGAAAAGGCCAGTGAAGTGGGTGCGTACCGCTTGGTGCCTACTCTATCAAAAAGAAGCTTTCAGAATATCACAGCCATAAACAAAAGAATGGAAAGGTGGAAGAGGGTAGCCCTTTCTGCCTTCAAACAGTGCAGAAGACCAAAGCCATTGGAAATTGCACCTCCCACAAGGCTTGAGGAATTAAAAGCAGATGCCGATATAAACCTTCTGTTGGATAACTTTGGGGGAGAAAAAAGCCCGAAGGACCTGAATTTAAAGGGAGTAAAAACAGTATCCTTGGTGGTGGGTCCAGAGGGAGGTTTCACCAGGCAGGAATCGGAGCTTTTGCGCGAAAGAGGGTTCATACCCATAAAACTTTATCCTTACATCCTGCGTTCGGAAACCGCCGCACTCTTGGGTGTGGGACTTATTATGAACCTTAGTACTCCATCTTAGCCCGTATGTTTAATGTTAGCCTTATTTTCTATTATCTTCTCAGGTTAGCGGTTTGCCCAAGCATTTCGTCGGCAGCGATTATACCTTTTGTGTTAAATTCAAAGGCCCTTTGAGCTATTATAAGGTTCACCATCTCCTCCGCTATGTTTACGTTAGAAGATTCCAAGTATCCCTGAAGGAGGGTTCCTAGACCTTGATTGCCTGGGTTATCTATAACTGGTTCTCCTGAGGCGTCCGTTTGGATAAACAGGTTGTTCCCTATCCTTCTCATTCCTGCGGGATTAACAAACTTGGCAAGTTCTATCCTTCCCACCTCCTCCACTGCAGTGGCACCTTGCCTGAGTACAGAAACTGTCCCATCGGCGCTTATACTTACGCTAATGGCGTCTGCGGGAATAGTAATCTCCGGGTCAAGGGGATATCCGTCTGGATTTACGATCCTTCCTTCCGCATCAAGGCGAAACTGACCGTTGCGGGTGTATGCAATGGTTCCGTCTGGAAGGACCACCTTGAAGAAACCATCACCTTGAATGGCTATATCCAACCGGTTTCCCGTTTGAAATATGTTTCCCTGCGTGAATATACCATAAGTATCAGACACATAGGCACCCAAGCCTATTTGGAAGCCAGAGGGATTTCTGGTGGTTGGTGAGGTGAGCGCTCCCGGCTCCCTTATAGTTTGATAGACCAGGTCTTGAAAGGTAGCCCTCATCTTTTTAAAGCCCACCGTATTAACGTTGAGGCTGTTCTAAAAATCCCTTATTGGGACCGTCCCCCCAGCCTCAAAGGGAACTGACCTACTCCTCACCCTATCCCACACCCCTTCCACCAACGCAGGCTTCAGAGGAGAAAGGTCCCTTGGCAAGACCCTTCCAAGGATAGGGAAGAGGAGGGCTACCTTCAGAACTTGCCAAACACTTTGAAGGGTAGTTTTTGCTACCCTTCCCTGCTCGGGATTCCTTCCGTTGGCTCCCTCGCAGGAACTTGACTCGCTCTGAAGGCTTTGTAGGAGATTAGCTAAAAGTTTCCTCGCATCCTCTACACTCCTTAGTTCGCTTTTTAGTGCATTTCCCTTGTATTCGTTGCTTTCCTTCTCTATAAGTTCTCTAAGTTCTTTTTCCCTCTCTTCATACCTCTTTAGGGCAAACTCTAAATATGCTTTGTCCTTCAGAAGCTTCTCGTAATTCTCAGGCATGTCCTCTTTAAAGCCCAGTGCCCTTCTTCCTATCACATATGCAGATGCTGTGTCTTTATCTATGCTTAACTGTGGTGCATACTTTAGCATGCCAATAACTGAGGTGTAGGCGGGATTGACCTCTATTACTTCCACCCCCTTTAATCTTGCCACCCTTTTTAGCTTTTGCAAAAACTTTTTGGCGTTCCACTGATGAAGTCTCTTTCTTAACTCAGCTCTTCCATCTCCACGCTTTCCCTTCTTAAGCTTTTTCAAATTCTCTATGGCTATGGCTTTGTCTTTCTGAATGGCTAAATCTATTAGCTGATGGGCTAATATCCACTCCTGGTGGTCTTTGCTGTTTTGAGAAAGTCCTAAAAGGTGGTGTAAGCTGATGGTTTGATAGCTTAGTAGTTCTCCAGTCTTTGAAACTTCAGCTATAGCTAGGTGAATAGGTGATGCGTTTGTGTCTACGGCTATTACTCCGTTTTCTTTGGTGTATTTCACTTTGGGATTTCAAAGGATACGCTTCCATAAACTTCTCCATCTCTTAGTTTTAACTCCACTGTGTAAGGAAAGTAGCTTTGGGTTTGCCAACTTTCTAAAAGCATAGCCATAAAGGCGAGCCACTTGTCTTTGCTGTTGCTTGGTTCTCTTAACACTTTGGCGTAGATAAACTCTCTGTTTCCTGTGGTAATCCTAAGGCAGAGCTGTCCGTTTAGGTCTTCAAATCTCATTAGTCTGTTTCCTTTGTCTGCCTTTGACCCGATGCTTATAAGTGTTCCTTGTCTTAATTCTCTCCATTGTTTTTTAAGCTTTCTTAGTCTATGGTATATTTGAGCGTGTGGGTTTTTTGCTTTCTCTTTTTCCAACTCCTTTAGCATATTGTGTGCCACACGAATGGCAGAGGATTGCTCACGCATAAGCTTTATGAGTTTTTCTTTGGCTTCTTTTCTCAGTTCAAGCTTGAACTGTAAGCTAACAAACATCAGAGTTAGATTTTAGCTTTAAAACTCTTCTGTGTCAATGGGTTTGTATTTTCAGAACAACCTCTATTAACGTTTGCCATATTGTGGGATATTACATCAAGGTCTGTTTGCTGGGCAGTCATCCCAGAGGCTGAAGTCCAAAGGGCTCTAAATATAGCACATCCCTCCTTTTTTATAGCTTCAATTCTATTTTATTCCATCTTAAACAATTTGCACACATGGGCGTGTATTCTTTGTAGCGTGTTCCACAAACACATTCCCAAGGTTTTAAAGACTCTTCCAATATTTTTGCACACATCCTGTCCTCTTCACGATGAGAGAAGGAAGATACAGCCAAAGTCTTGTAATAGTCCGGCAGGTTCTCTAAAAGGGGTTTAACCTTGGAAAAAAGACCCAACCGCAAATAGACCAAAGCTAGAACTATTGTGTTTATCTGATCCCTTTGCCTTTCTATTACGTCCATAAGCTTTGTAAGTAAAGCTTCTTTTCCTATCAAAATCATCAAAATTTGGTTATGAAGCCCATCCTCAAAGCTTTTTTCAAAGAGTTTTATTGCGTCTCTTTCCTTTCCTGAATCAGCATAGGCAAGTATGCGTGCGGAGTAGGTTAGAGGAGTTCTGTAAACGTCAAAGGCTTTTTCCGCATGATCTTCGTCCTTGGAAGTTATATAAAGGCTTGCCAGCAATTCAGCCATAATCTTTTTTTGGTTTTCCCTTTCCCACTTTTCACAGTTCTTTAACACCTTTTCCTGAAGCTCCACCGCGTCTTTTAAGTTGCCCTTCAAAAAGTTGATGTCCCTTAGCCCTTTCAATGCTAAGAGATTCTCGGGCTCTTGTTCTATAATCCTTTCAAACTTCTCCTTAGCCTCTTCTATGTGATGTAGTTTTAGAAGCATTAACGCACAAAGGGGACTGGAAAAATTCAGAAGTTTGTTGATATCTTCCCTTTCGTAAGCACCAAAGCACGCGAAAGTTTCCGTAAAAGGGTTTCCTTGAAAGCTCTGCTCCGCTTTTAAAAAGAATCCCCTGTTTAGCCTCTCAACACCCTCTTTGAGGTTTTCCACAATTCTCCTAAGGAACCATTCCCTTGGCATAAAGTAGAAAAAGGCAAAAAGAAAGCCAATAAAGACGCTAAAAAGAATCAGCACAAATAGAGGAGCATATCCTTTGTAATTAAAGAAAGAAATTTCCACTATCACTGCATTCTGAACCACAAAAACCAAAAATAGGGCTATCAGAAGAATCAAGAGAATAAGCTTAATAAATCTCAAACCTCAACCCTCCTAGCGGTTGAATAAAGCCATTCAAGGTCATAGTAATCTCTCCACTCCTTTTGGAAGATATGAACTATTATATCCATAAAGTCTATGAGCACCCAGTAGGCATTTTCCAAACCTTCCACATGGTCTGGGTGTATTCCCTCTTTACCTAAACTTTCAATCAGATAATCTGTAAGGGCTCTGGCGTGAACGGTGGAGTTGGCAGTGGCTATAACAAAGTAGTCTGCTATGTTTGTATGCTTAGAAACATCCAATACTACTATATCCTCTCCCTTCTTCTCTTCAAGAAGCGAGACGATCTTTTTCAAAAGCTCCATTACCTCTTAGACAACCTTTCCAGTTCTCTGTAGTATCTGTTTTCTCCAAAGGTCTCTTTGTACTTTTCCATAAGCCTGAGACCTTCCTCTTTGCTACTTCTTGCCATATCATCCCATCTTTTGATTTGCTCTTCCAAAAAGGCTATTCTCTTTTGAATTGCTTTTTTCTCTTCCTCGTCCTTTGCAGAGTTCAAGCTCTTTTTTGCCTCTTCAATCCAGCCCTTATATATTCTTTTCCTTCTTTCTGCCTGCTTTTCCACCAACAGAAGGGACTTTATGTATCTGTAGAGAACCTCCGCCTGAGATACATGTTCTGGATAGTTTATCAGAAGGTCTCTGTATCTTAAGCTGGCTGAGTAGTAGTAGCCATAGTCTTCGTAAAATTTGCCCACGAGATATTCATGGTTCGCAAGCTTTTTTTCAGCCCTTTCTAACAATTCCAAAACTCTGTCCGCATACGCACTGTTTGGGTATTTGTTTAAAAACTCTTTAGCCTTTTCTATTGCCTTGTACGTATAGGTTTGATCCCTGTAAGCATCGGGTGCCACTTTCATATAGCTGTCTATGAGTAGGTATTGAACCCTTTCTGATTCGGGCGCTTCTGGATAATTAAAGAGAAAGTCCTCAAAATAAACCACCGCGTTCACATAGTCTTTGCTTAAATAATAGCTTTCTCCTATCGCTAACTTTATCTCTTTTATCTGCGCAGGGGTTAGGTTTTCAAGATACTTCAAGGCTTCCTTGAGTTTTTCTATAGCCTTTTTGTAATCCCTGTTGCCATAGGCAGACATTCCCTCTGAGTATAGCTCCACCGCAAGCTTTGCCCTCTTCTCTTCTGTTACCTTCGCACAGGAGAACAGAAGGGATAGGATGAGTGCAATAAAAAACCACCTACCTAACATGTCTGATTTCATACTTATTGTAATCCAAGTTTTCATCCTCTATAATAACTACGTGATCCATTTTCTTTGCCTTTATGTAACTTTCAACTGCCTCTTTTCTACCCTTGGGAACGTAAACTTCCACAAAACCAGCGCCATGGTTTTCTATATCCAGGTCAAGCTCAAGGACATAAAGATTGTCTCCCTTTACCCTGCCAAAACCATTGCAGTGGGGACAATCCTCCGTCAGCATTTGGGTTAAGCTTTTTCCACTTTTCCTTCTCGCCATCTCCAACACACCCAACTTGGTAAAACCGTATATCTGAACATTGCAAAGGTCCTCTCCGAGGGCTTCTTTAAGGGCGTTTATCACCTTATCTTTATTGCCCTGTTCCTTCATGTCTATAAAGTCTATCATTATTATTCCGCCCAGGTCCCTTAGGATGATCTGCTTGGCAATCTCCTTTACCGCCTCCAAGTTTGTCCTTAGGGCGTTTTCCTCCTGGGTATCACCGCATGCGTCTCCGCTGTTTACATCTATAACAGTCATGGCTTCAGTTTCTTCTATTACAATGTAGCCTCCTCCCTTCAGCCAGAGACGTTTTTGAAGGGCTCTTTTCAGGGCTTCCCTTAGACCAAAAGATACTGCTAATGCACTTGCATCCTTCACATAGTAAAGCTTGTTCAAGAGGGATGGCTCAAAGCCTTCCAAGAAGTTTGATATCTGGTGCCAAAGTGAAACATCGTTGCAAAATATACCCTCAAGGTCTGACCAGTGGGACCTTATCAGTCCCAAATGCTGGGGTAGTTCTTCCAAAAGAAGTTGAGGCTTTTTATTGCCTCTTAGCTTCGCCTTTAGGCTCTGATAAAGCCCTCTCAATTGCTGTAGTTCTCTCAGTATGTCCTCTTTACTTGCCCTAGCTGAAGCAGTCCTAAGTATTACTCCCTCATTCTGAAGGTCTTCTTTTATAAGATCCAGAAGCCTGCACTTATCCTTAGTGGATAGCTTTGACGAACACTTTATCTCCTGAGTTTCTGGCATATACACGATGTATTTACCGGGTATTTTTATACGATTGGTCAGCTTTATACCCTTTTCTCCCAGTTCATCCCTCACCCCCTGAACCAAAAGCCAATCTCCAACCTTTAACATTTCCCCCTTCAAGGGTAAGTACGCCTCTTTGTCTAGACCTATATCTACAAAGACACCTCCCATGCCCCTTGCCAATCTTTTTACCTTTCCCAAGAAGACGCTTCCCACAACCCTTTTTCTATCCTTGCTATCAAGCCGTATCTTTACAATCTCATCCCCATCCAAAAGAAAGGAGAACACATCGTTTTTTAAGCCTAAGACCACTAACTTCTTTGCCATGAGCTTATAACTTCCTTAAGGGTAAGCAGTATTACCAAAGAGACCAAAGCTACATACAGGGTACCAAGGAAGGCGTTGGTATAGTCGTTCATTATGACCCTCTGGGCTATCTCAAAGGATTTTATGCCCGCTGGCAGTTCTCCCATGGCAACCTTTTGGGATACAAAGTTTGCGTGGGCTAAAAAGCCTATGCGTGGATCCGGGTGGAATACCTTGAGGATACCCGCGCTTATAGTGTTTATTGCCATCAGAAGGGCTGGCAAGCCAGCCACCCATAGGTATTTAAACTTACGGTTTTTTGCAAGATATAGGACCGCAAGGGTTAAGGCGGTGGTAGCCAAAAGCTGGTTGGATATGCCAAAGAGGGGCCAAAGGCTCCTTATGCCACCGTATGGGTCAATCACACCCGCGTACAGAAAATAGCCCCAGAGGGCTACGGTTACGAAGCTGGCGGTCATGTTTGCCCAAGGGTTGGAATAATCCCTAAAGCTTTTGATAACTCCACCCAAAAGGTCCTGGAGAATGTATCTTCCTACCCTTGTGCCACTGTCTATGGTGGTGAGGATAAAGACCACTTCAAAGAGTATGGCAAAGTGATACCAGAAGGCCAGGAAGGCTTCTCCTGTTATGCGGGCAAAGATGAGGGCTATGCCTATGGCAAAGGCGGGAGCGCCACCAACCTTTGAGAGGATGGTTTGTTCTCCTATTAGCTGTGCTATCCTCTTTAGCTCCTCCGCGGATATGCTAAAGCCCCAGGAGGAGATAATCTGGGCGGCGGTCTCTTCTGTCTTTCCTATAACGCTTGCAGGGCTGTTTATGGCAAAGTATAGCCCCGGCTCCATAGAAACTGCCGAAATGAGTGCTATTATTGCCACAAAGGATTCGCCCAGCATTGAACCATAACCTACCAGCCTAACGTGGCTCTCTTTGTCTAAAAGCTTTGGTGAGGTTCCGGAGGATATCAAGGCATGAAAGCCTGAGACCGCACCGCAGGCTATGGTGATCATCAAAAAGGGAAAAAGGGAACCCTGCCAAACAGGACCTATGCCTGTGTATGCATACTGAGTTAGGGCTGGCATTTTGACCTCTGGATTGGCTATAAAAACGCCCAGTCCTATGATGATTATAGTGCCCAGTTTCATAAAGGTGCTTAGGTAATCCCTTGGTGCCAGTAAAAGCCACACGGGCAAAGCGGAGGCAAGAAAGCCGTAGACCATTAAACCAAAGGCTATTTGAACCTCCGAGAAGGTAAATAGCTTGCTTAGAGTCGGATGGTTTGCTACAAAATTACCGAGCACCAAGGAAAGCATCAGAAGGAAAACACCTATAGCAGTTGCCTGTAGGACCGCACCCGGTCTAATCTTCCACATGTATATTCCCATGAGCATGGCTATGGGAATAGTGGCAAAGGAGGTGAAAGCAGACCAGGGGCTCATGGCGGTAGCCTTTACTACCACCAACGCAAGAACCGCCAGCAAGATGATAAGGATGGAGTAAATAACCAAGAGGACCACGAACCCACCGAACCTGCCCAAATACTCCCTTGCGATAACACCCAAGCTTTTACCGCCCATCCGCATGGATATGGTAAGGATGAGCATATCTTGGACCGCGCCCGCCACCACCGCACCTATGGGGATCCAGATAACGCCCGGTAGATAGCCCATCTGCGCCGCAAGGACAGGACCCACGAGAGGACCAGCACCGGAGATGGACGCAAAGTGATGTCCAAAGAGCACCCACTTGTTGGTGGGCACATAGTCCGAGCCGTTGTAAAACCTGTGGGCGGGGGTTGGATTTTGGTCTGAGACTTCAAAAACTTTGTAGGCTATGTAGTAGCTGTAATACCTGTAGCCCAAAATGTAAAGGGAGAGGGCACAGAGTAAAATCCAGCCCGCACTTACGGGCTCCTTTCTGTAAATGGCTAAGACATAAAGGGCAAAGGCAAAGGTTATGGAGAGGGCAACAAGGATCAGCCTATCCTTTAAGTTCATAACAGGTGGGTTCTAAAGAACTCTATGGTCTTTAGCCACACGTCCTTGGCATACTCTTCGTGATAGACCTCTGGTCTTGTGTCGTTGAAGAAGGCGTGATCCACACCCGCGTAGATCACAAAATGGGCATTTACTTTGTTTTCGTTGCACTTTTGGATGGCTTCCATCACCTCGGAGAGAGGTACAAAAGCATCCATGCCCGCATGCACCGCAAGGACTGGTGCCTTTATCTTTGAAAAGTCAATCTCCGCAAGCTTGTATAGACCGTAATATGGTACAAGGGCCTTAAAGTCCTCTATCCTTGAGCCAAAATACCAAACACATGTGCCACCACAACAGTATCCGGTTGCACCAAACATAAACTCGCCCACCCTTGGCACATAGCCTATGTCTTCCTTTTTAAAGTATTCAAGGGATGCCCTAACCATGTTCTCCGCTTCCTGCAGACGGTTTTGCATAAGGTCCATCATCAGCTTCCCTGCGTCCTCTGGGTTGTCCGCAGTCTTTCCTTTGTATAGGTCTATGGCGAAGGCGTAAAAGCCCTCCCTGGCGAAGCGGTCGCACACATCTTCTATGTGTTTGACAAGCCCCCACCACTCGTGAAAGACCATAATAAGGGGGGCTTGTTTTTGCATATTTTCAGGCTCTGCCAGATAGCCAGAAACTTCTACTCCATTCACATTAAAACTTATCCTTTGACCCATGGCAATAACCTCCTTGCCTTTGAATTATAACATCTCAAGGGCAGATTTTACAACTTCCTTTGCTTGCTCTTGGGTAGGCATTTCCACATAGACCCTGATCAAAGGCTCAGTGCCAGAGGCCCTCAAGAGGAGCCATCCATCCCCTTCAAAGACGAGCTTTAGCCCATCCTTTGTTATGACCTCTCTGACTTTGAACCCACCAATCTGGGAGGGAGGATTTTTTATAAGCTCTTTTAGCTTGCTCTTTTTCTCTTCTTCCGCATGAAGGTCATGCCGTAGGTAGTAGGCACTGCCATAAGTTTCAAAGACCTCCTCCACTATTTGGGAAAGGCTCTTTCCCTTGGTGTATAGGAGCTCCAAAAGGTTGAGTCCAGAAAAGAGCCCATCCCGTTCGGGCAAAAAGTGTATTATTCCATATCCTCCGCTCTCTTCGCCACCAAAGATGACCTTTTCCCTAAAAAGGACATCGTTTATGTGCTTGAAGCCCACTGGCACCTCCAAGAGCTTAACACCCTCCGCCCTGCATATCCGATCCACCAAATAGCTGGTGGAGACAGTTTTTACCACCACGCCATCCTTTAAGCCTTTGTTCTTCAAAAGGTGTAGCAAAAGAAGGACATATACGAGTTGGGTATTCACAAAGCTTCCCTTTTCATCGCAGAGGGCTATGCGGTCTCCGTCGCCGTCGTTGGCTATGCCCACCCTTGCCCCCAAGGCACGCACCTTATCAAAGAGCGGTCCAAGGTACTTCTCTATGGGTTCCGGTGGATGCCCACCAAAGAGGGGGTCCCTCTTTGTCCTTATACCAACCACGCTTAAGGGTGTGTTGAGGAGTGCTTCCGAGAAGAGTCCCGCAGAACTGCCATGCATGGCATCGTGCACCAAAAGGTCCTCCTCTTCAAAGAGCTCTAAGTTTATTAGCTCTTGGACCTTTTTAATGTAAGGACCTTTCAGGTCTATAAGCTCGGGCTTTTTGTTGTCTACCTTTACCTCCTGCGTGCGGTTGGCGAGCTCCTCCACCCTTTTTACAAACTCCTCCCTGGCAGAGCCCCCAAAGGATTCCTTTATCTTGTATCCATTGTATTTGCTAGGGTTATGGGAGGCGGTGATCATCACACCACCGTCAAAGCCCAGGTACTTTACCCCAAAGGATACCATGGGCGTTGTGCATTCTTCTTCCGAAAGGTAAGCTTCAA
>Ga0326761_1000011_pt1 | contig 55594 bp, 55 predicted proteins | sample GCREP_P_FD_207739 | JGI IMG/M metagenome (GOLD analysis project Ga0326761, IMG submission 207739) | Hot spring water microbial communities from Geyser Creek Basin, Yellowstone National Park, WY, United States - GCR.EP_P | ecosystem: Environmental > Aquatic > Thermal springs > Unclassified... | reverse complement strand
CATGGGTCATATTTTTGATAACATGGATCATAGGATGGGTTCTTAGAGGAGCTCCGATCCCTATGACAAGACTTAAAAAAACAGGTCATTCATTAGTAGAAGACGCTGTCTGGGCAGCCTTCTGGCTTGCCATGGGTGGGACAGTATTCTCTCTTATAATATTCATAGTAAACTCCATAGGATCTCCCATGCCTCCTCCTCCCACAAACATGATCCAGAGCACTTCAACGCCTTAAATTTTTAAAGAAGGTGTATAAATGCCTCAGGACGTAAGCTCTCTACTAGAGATCTCTTATTATCTAGCGTTTTTAAACTATGTCCTAGGATCAGCATTGCTGGGCTCTCCAATACCTTTTGCCAGCGTAAAAAGATTAGGAGCTTCAATGATGAAAGACTCTATAACAGGAATCGTCATGGTCACTGGCTTCGGAATAATCTTGTATATAGTAAGATTTATTCAAAATTTATTAGGAGCAGATCCTAACGAGCTTATCAAATGGTTTAACACTTTTTTCTTAAGTATTTCCTCAAAGATCCTTTTTCTAAAGACTTTGGCGTCTATCTCTAATCCTCTACTCAGATCTCTCATAGATCCATTGATATCATCAGCGATCTCTCTTTTAACAACATCATTTATAAGTCTATTTCTACTTAGAATACTTTATATACTGATATTTGAGAAAGGAGGGATCTTATTAGCGATAGGAGTTCTCTTATATAACATTCCGCTTGGGATCTTTAAAAGAGCAGGTTCTCTTTTAATGTCTTTCGTTATAATATCAATGATTGCTCTGCCAGCAATGCCGTCTTTCGCAAATTATCTTTTTGGTAATCTTGTCAACACATCTAATTCAAATAATCAAAGCCAGAACAACATTAACACACAGATCGTTTATCCACTAATTATATTTAAAGATTACTCAGGAAATAATCTCTCATATGTATATACAAAATTCTTTTTCCCAGAAGATCCTAATAAGATAATAGCGGCATATCCAGCAGATAGAGAAGGAGTTTTAGACACAAGATCTTTAGATGCAGGCCTCCCAGCAGATAGAAGAATAGGTTTTAGAAATGAGTTATATGGATGGGCTTTCTATACTGATGAGACATTATATTTCTCTAGAGACTGTATATATACACAATGTGTCAAGATAATAAAGATCCCTCATATATTAGTCTCATATATGCCATATATATTTGTTCACACACCTTCACATATGCTATATTATAGATATACTATCTATATAAATGATGATAAAGGCTTGATATCTCTAGACATGACTTTTGAGACAAAAGACGAACTTATGATCACGGCTCCATCAACAACTAATATCACGAGGATCATCATAAACAATATAGAGACTTATCCCATAACTATAAAATGGGAGTGGGCAGGAGTAGAGGGATACACATATAAAATATCTGTAGACCCTGGGGCAAGTTTCTCTAATGTTCATATAGATATATATTTTCTTTTTAAAGAGCCTCCAAAGCCGAATCTAGAGATCATAAGATATGAACCTGAAGATCAAGTCAATATTCAGCTAGATCAATTTTTGTCTGATGTTATAATGACTATGATCTTAACAACTATATTTCCAGCTATCTACGTCTCGCTAATAACTCTTGGTGCTAACAGTCTGTCTAGAATACTCAGTGGCAGACATTAACAGCCTATGATCATTCTTCAACTTTTTTAAAAGATCCCTCCACAACTATCATAGTCAATGTGTTCTTGACTTCTCGTATCTTTCTTATCTTCTCAGAGACAATCTCTTTTAATCTCCCAATATCTTCTACAACGATCTTAGCAATAATATCGTATGCTCCATAAGTCAAATAGATCTCTTTAATCTCATCAATATTCTTTAAGATCTTTAGGACGTTTTCTTCAGATCCTGTCTCAGTATTAATCAATACAAGAGCGCTCGTCATAAGTCTCACTGATAAATATTAATTGTTTGCAACTTATATTTTTATCATTAGATTCCTCATAAATTTATGAATATTATAAAAATTTTTAAGAGATACAGGATCTTTTCTACAGATCTTTTCAAGACCATATCTTGAGACAGGTTTCGTAAGATGCTTCATATTTCTAGGCGGAGGCTTAAATATTTTTTTATCAACATCTATGTTTCTCTGCACCTCTATATAGATCTTTTTTGCAAAAGGATCTTTATAACCACATTTAGGACATTTAAATCCTTTATCTCTTCCCATGCTCTTCATAGTAGAGCCGCATCTAGGACATGAAGGATTTTTTTGAATAAAGATCTTTTTAAGATCGATGATCTCTAGAATTTCTGCATTTAACAACATATCAGAGGAACCGTATAATCTGGCGAGAGGTTTTATAGATCCTCCTACTCTTATTATATCTCCTTCTCTCAATTCTCGAGCAACAACATTTCCCTCACCCAGCTCTTTATAAATAGCGACTTCAAGCCTGAGATCAGGATCCTCAGGATCTTTTATCTCTAGAAATACATCGCCTCCATATGCTATATAAGGTCTTTTCGAGATCACGCCTTCAAAAAGGCCTGTTCTATATATTCTGGCCTCACTAATTTTCCTAGGGATCATATGATGATCTGTTCCTTGATTAGTTTTGAATATTAATGTACTTTCTATGTTTGCTGGTCTTAATATTTCTAATGCTTTCATAAGGATCTTAGGATCTTCTCCTCTTATACCGAAAACAACTGGTTTTCCTAGACTAGGCGTTATAGGGATCTTCTTATGATCAGGATCTATATTATTGAAGGTATAGGGTCTAGTCAGCTTATCCATGAGGATAACTCTCTCTTTAGAGATCATGATTTCAGAAGATCTTTCGGAATATCCTATAAGCTCATAAGTACAGTCTCCTTCGATGAAAAAATTTGATACAGCTCCTAGCGCACCTACAATACCTCTTCCATGACTCAAGATTTTAGCATTAAATTTCTTTAATAATCTTAACGCATGATCTATTAATATGACGTCAGACACAGCTTTCCAATAGTAATCTCTCATGATCCCATGATCATGAACATCGTTCTCAGATAATAATATGATCCCAGGCTCTCTGCCGAAGCTCTCCTCATAATAATTCTGAACAAGATCCTTGAGAATAGATATTAATTTATCCTCAGAATCTTTTTTAACTCTCAGAAAGAGAGATACAGCACCGTTTCCACGTGTTTTAAAAGGAACAGCAGGATTCATTCTTACAAGCCGTGGATAATCTAGAAAAGCTATATTAGTTAACATATTTGAAGAAGATAATTTCTCAATAAACAGTTTTACAAAATATGTTGTACAGCCGAAATAAAAGTCATCAAGATCGTCAACACCGATATACACATGATCATATTCATCATTATATGATTTGCTCATCTCAATATCTAATCACGTCACCTTCATAAATAAATGATGTTGCTTTGCAAATGAAAATCTCATTCATCAGAATTGAGCAAAGTCGGAAATTAATAATGTTATTAGGACCTCACAAAATTATATACTGAGAATATCATTATAAAGTGGATAGAATATGAGTGGAAGAGATAAGAGGAAAGCATCTGAAAAAGTTATTAGACAATCTCCGGCTCGTCGTAGATACGTCTCTGAGACAATATATTCAAATTATCTTAAGAGGCTAAGTATCATAATATCGATCACACTATTGATCCTGGTGGTGGCATTTGGCATCTATCTCAGAATATTACCTCTTGTGAACAGCCATTTCTATGGTTATCCAACTTTTCTTGACGAGCTTGATCCTTATTCTAATTATTATGTAGTCAAGTATCTCCTAGATCATGGCTTGCTATCTTTCTGGGATCTTAAGCCTCCAAATCCTGCCGCAGAAATCTTCTGGTACCCGTGGGGGAGAGATTTCACAAAAACTGATGTGCCAGGGATCTATTATACAATATATTTTCTATATCTACCATTCTCTAGATATATAGATCTTATGACTTTTATGGCTTATATGCCTGTTATAGCTGCAGCGATCTCGCTCATAGGAGTGTATCTAGTCTCTAGAGAGATCAGTGGAAGTGAGATTGCTTCTGTAATAATAACCGGGCTGGTGGCAACATTTTTTATGGACAGAACAGTTGCAGGCTTCATGGTTAAATACACTATTGCTATAATGATCACTCCATGGATCTTTTATATATTTATTAAAGCATTTAAAACAAACAAGACTTTATATTATATGATCACAGGACTACTATTGGCTTATTCAGCATATTCAACAGGATTATTCGCAGCCTCATACGTTCCTATATATGCAACACTTCTTCTGGCACCTTTTGTTATGAAGAGAGAAGACCTGAGAAAACTTTTAATAAACACAGTTTTGATGAGCATACCTGTTTTAATAGTGTTTGTCTCAACACCTATATATGGCTACATATATGTTGTAAAGAATCTAGGTCTTGTCCCAATCGCGGTTATATTCATGCTGACTATTTACGACTATGTCTACATATCATATCTCAAGAAAAGAGCTTTGTTAACATACGTAGGGACATTGATAGGCGTCGTCGTCGTAGGAGTGATATTGTTACAGACAGGTTTCTTAGGCATAGCCGGAAAGGCGGCTCAGGCATTAGGTTTCTATCACGTTCTGGGGACTTTATCATTTACTATTGCAGAGTATCAGCCTACCAACATGGGTTATGTGCTCAATATCTACGGCTCAGTATTTATATTATCAATATTTTCTGTCATCTATAATTTATATCTCACGTTTTATAGAAAAGATCTTGTGGCATTCTTTATTTCTATACAAGGACTTATAATGCTATATGTATTAACTAATCTAAGCTACTTCCTCTCATTGGCTGTGATAAGTATGGCATTGACAGCATCAAGCTTTTTAGGCTTATTAGTTAGACATTCTTCAACAATGTTTATAAAATTGAGAAGATACTTCAGTTTCTCATCGTTATTAGCAGTCATATTATTAATATCAATACTCTTATCACATGTGTATATAGTCTATAGCTATCATATCCCTGCCTATAGAACACATCTACCTATGATCGTTACATCAGGCATCTCAGTTAGCATACCATCAGATGCATGGATACAAGCTCTTAAGTGGATAAGAAATAATACAGATCCTGACTCAGTGATTGTAGCGTGGTGGGACTATGGATACTGGATCTCTGTGCTTGGAAGAAGAGCCTCAGTAGCAGACGGGTCTACTATAAACGGCACACAAATAGAGTTGTTAGCTAAATTCTTTACAGCTACTAACGAGAGTGATGCTATAAAGATCTTGAGAGAAGATCTTAGGTTGAAACCTAATAAGACGTATATACTTGTCTATGACGTCTTCACAGTGAATAGATTCGGGGAATATATAGTTCCTCTAAATTGGGCAGATGCTGCTAAGGGAATATCAGCTATATATAGAATTGCTGGAGTAAACATTGATTATGATATATACGGCAATAACACTCCCTCTTATTATACAGTAGGATCAGGTCCTCAGAGATATGTGAAAGTATATAGAATGCCTGATGGAAGCATAAGAATAGCGCCTAATTGGGCATCAGATTATGTTAGAAATACAACGTTATATGGAATAATGATTGATGGAGCTCTACATATATTCAAAGGATACACATTTTATTCAGAAGATCCTAATGTAGGAGGTCAGCCTGTTCAGCCTCCAGAATTTAAATATTTAAAGTCTGCGGCCATATTCATGTCGTATATATCTATCTACGGCAACTCGCCAAACTCTTATTTCGAGGCTTATGTAATGGTATTTATATATCAGTTTGTAGAATAATTTTTTTCTTTAATATCTCATCTCTATCTCTTAATAATGTCTCACATAGTTTTTCGTCTAAGGCTTTACTATCTATGATAGGACGATTCGTTATCTCTAGAAATATACATTCTTCACCTAAGAATCTCGTGTTGTCGCATATAGATTTTACATCGGCATCAGATCTATAGATTATTATTAAAAGAGATTTTTTTATAAAATATCCTAAGACATCACCTTTTCTCTGATAATCAGCTAATATACTACTGATTTTTTCATCAACATCTTTTCTTAGAAAACCTATCTCTTTAGAGAAGTAATAAGATGCTTCTATAAAAGAGTCTATATCATATGATCTTGAGAATATTCTATAAGCCCTCTCATGTAAAGAATAAAACTTGTCTGAATAAAGTTTTAACATCTCTGGCGTATAAATTCTCTCTCTCAATACTATAAGTAATACTTTGACATCTTCTTTTATATGATGATTTATTATAACACCTTTACATAGAGAACCATTTCTAATTCTCTCCTCAATACCTGCTCCAGACAGCTCAGCAATTACATCGCCTAATCCTGTTCTAGCGATCACCTCAATCTCATGTCCGATGATGCCTGCAAAAACAATTCTTTTAAAAAGATCTTTTGTATATATTTTTGATGCGAGATTATATCCTAAGCCTATAGATATGTTTCCACTGACACCAGCGCCTACGCCCAGCGGCACAGAGGTCTTTACATATAGTCCTCTAGCATATCCATATCTCTCTTTAACTATTTTAAGATGTTCTAGATCAAATGGTGTAGAGTTTATATATATCTTTTCTTCGTTAACAGCTTTTATAAATGTCATAGGCTTCAATACTAATCCTGCGCCTAGACTTCCCGTTGATAACACATCTTCTGTATATATAGGTCTCCAGAAACCGCTTATGTGAAGAGGTATCTCTATAAACTCCTCAAGAGATCCTATGTGCATCTCTTTTCCTCTCTACATCATGAAGCTAACAATTTTATTTTATAATCTCTCTATTAATAAGTCTAAAACCTTAGCAATAGAATATATGGCTTTTGAAAGAATAATAATTCCTTCTGAATTATTTATATTAGGAGAACATTGATGTTAGATCCTCGTCATCCTCGTTATCATTCGCTACTTCTTAGAGAGAAGATTGTAGAAGGATACAAGAGGGGAATAGTAGTTTTAGAAGGCTTGATCGCTCATGGACGTGGTGAATGTTTTGATTATCTTATAGGTGAGTGTACAACTGATTTTGCTTTAGAGGCTATAAGAGCTGCTGCAGCCGCTTTTCTCACAGCCTCATACCCGGTCATCTCTGTGAATGGAAACACAGCCGCTTTAGTATCTAAAGAGATTGTTGAGCTTGCTAAAGAGACAGACTCTCTTGTTGAAGTGAATCTTTTTCATAGAACTTTAGAAAGATCTAGGCTGATAGCAGATGTTTTGAAAAAAGAAGGTTTAGAGAAAGTATTAGGTCTAGAAGATGCTGCGGCAGTAATACCTGAGATACATAGCGAGAGAAGAAGAGTAAGTCCTGAAGGAATTTTAAAAGCTGATTTAGTTTTTGTGCCTTTAGAAGATGGTGATAGAACAGAGGCTTTGAGAAGACTAGGGAAGAAAGTGATAACAATAGATCTTAATCCTCTGTCAAGAACAGCCAGAGCAGCAGACATCACTATAGTAGATAATATTGTGAGAGCAATGCCTAGATTAATAGAGGAGATTAAAAAGATCAAATCATTGGGAGAAGGATATAAAGAATATGCTCGCGAGATATTATCTAAATATAATAATCAAGAGATCTTGTCGAGAGCTTTAAGACATATCTCACGTAGACTTGAGAACATCGCCTCAGGAATAGATGAGAAGATTGGATGTGTCTAAAAATATTATTTAAAAACAAAAATATGGAGGGCATTGTTCTGAGAGATACAGATGAAATCACAAGATTCACGAGATTATATAAATATCATATAGACAAAATAGTTTCTCAACATCCAGTTTCTAAAAAATCTCTTACACAACTCCTGTCTGAGAGCCACCCGTATGTAGAGCTTCAAGACGGCTCTAGACATAGCTTCTCGAGAGAGGAGCTGAAGAAATTTTCTGAGATGATACCTCGAGAGCTATGGGATCTTCTGAAACTCCCTTTTTTAATTGGAAAAATTAGTGGGACATCTATCTATAAAATTGTTGATTGCAACAATAGCCATATAGAGATGCTTAACATTTTTATAAAGAAAAATTTTCTTGATAAAGATGAAACAGAGATGAGACAATGTATGTTAACATATAAAGGCTTAAGAAAATTATTATCAGAATTCAGCAGTTTAATAATATTAACTATAATTCAAGAATCTGATATAGAGAGATATTATTATACGGAGGAGCAGTATATATGAAAAATGGCAGTGACAAGACGATCTCTGTTGAGAAGAGAGCTTTATTAATCAGCAAGATTTTGCGTGAGAAAGGATTTGAGACAGAGATCATAAGATACCCCAAGGAAAAGAGGTCTCTAGATATTCTTGTGAAAGATCTTTCCCTAGTAAAGGTGGCTGAAGATACCAAAGATCTTAATCACAAAGGTTTCAGAGATCTGCTTGCGATTTCAGCATCAACGAAAGCCTCTCCACTAATGATCTCTGAGAAGATTGAAGACGAACATATTGAGTCAGGCATAATATTTGAGAAAAATGGCGTGAGAGTTGTCAATCTAGAGACTTTCATAGCATATCTTAATGGAGAAAAGATCTCTATATATGAGTGGAGAGGATCTTTCTATATTAAGATAGATCATAAGAAGCTGCGTGAGATGAGAGAGAAAGCTAGAATGAGTCTTGGAGATCTGGCGGAGAGGCTAGGCGTCTCTAGAAAAAGTGTGTACGAGTATGAGAGAGATCTTATGGATCCAGATATAGATCATGGGGAGAGACTCATAGATCTTTTTGGAGAAGAGATCGTCGGCTCTATAGATCTTTTGTCAAAGACAGAGTATGAAATAGATCGTATGAAACTTATAAAGAGACTAGCAAAGATCTCATCAGCTGAAGATAAAATTGTCAATAAAATAAATAGAGAAGGTCTCTCAGCAGTAAGACTTTATAGAACAGCACCAGATATAGTTGGAGTTTTTGAAGAAGAATCTTTTATGATAGTAATTGATGACCATAGAAAAGCTGTTGAAGAGAGGATTCAGAAAATTAATGAAGCCATGAAATTCTCAAAATCCTTTAGAATCAGATCTTTTATCGCTGGCAAAGATCTTAATGAGGAGATCATTAGAGATATAAAAGAGAGCAGGGCAGAGATCATAAGTCTAGACCGTCTGGAGAGAGAGCTGAAAGAATTCATAAGAAGATAAAATTTTTAGGGATATAGTTATGAGAATATTTATAACTGGAAGACCTGGAATAGGAAAGACTACGGTCTTTATGAAGACAATAGATCTTTTGAAAAAAAGAGGGCTTAAGATAATAGGATTTTATTGTCCTGAGGTAAGAGAAGGAGGTAGACGAGTTGGTTTTAAAATAGTTGATATTGAGACAGGAGAATCAGGATGGCTGGCTGTATCAACTGATAAAATAGGTGGAGAATGTATAAAGAGGATAGGAAGATATTGTCTTGTTCATGAGGATGCTGAGAGGATTTCTCGAAAAATTTCTGAGAAGATCGATTATGCAGAGATCATAGGAATAGATGAGATAGGACCTATGGAGTTGTCAATATATTCTTTAAAAGATCTTATCTATAAAATGTTGAAAACTGATAAAAGAGGTCTGTATGTCGTTCATGAGAAAATTGTGAAAGATCTGAGTAAAAATTTTTCTGCAATCATCTACGAGATCAATGAGTTTAATAGAGACAAGATCTATATAGAAATTTATCAAAGACTTACTAAAGATTTATAATTAGAGAGAGATGAATATAGAGAGCTTATGTCCTGAGTGGAGTGAAGAGATTAAAGAAGGATTAGCAAGAATATGTGTTCCTAAGAAAAATCTTTATCTAAGAGAAGACGGTGTATACGAGCCTGCGTGGGCTCCTGTCTTTTATAATCCTGTTATGTCTATGAATAGAGATTTCACAATAATTTTTATACACGAGCTGTCTAGAGAGAGTAAGATAAAGACAGCATCAGATCTTATGGCCGCGACAGGGGTCAGAGGCATTAGAATGGCTGTTGAAGTCTCCTCGTTAAATGAGATTTATATGAATGATATAGATCCTATGGCATGTCTTTTGATCTCAGAAAATGTACGTAGAAACAATGTCTCTGATAAAATTCGGTTATACTGTGAGGATGTTAATACGCTAGCTAGAAGTCTAAAAAGAGGCGGTATAAAAATTAATTTCGTAGACTTAGATCCATATGGATCTCCAGCTCCATATTTAGACTCTATACTAGAGGTTGTTAAACCAAGAGGTTTTCTGAGTGTGACAGCTACAGATCTTGCTGTCTTAATGGGTGGTTATCCTCGCAAAGCTCTTAGAAGATATAGTGCATATATCTACAAGACAGATTTCTCACGAGAGATTGGTCTGAGAGTATTAATCAGATATATTCAGACACAAGCAGCTGAAAAGGATCTTGTTTTAAAACCTTTATTATCTTACTACTCAGATCATTATTATAAGATCTTGTTTTCAATAGATAAAGGAGCTGATAAAAGTGTTGATATTTTAAGAAAAGAAGGCTTCTACAGATATTGTCCTAAATGTCATTATAAAGACACGATCTTTCAGGAAGAGTTTTTTAATAAAGATCATATGGATCTAAAGTGCCCAATATGCGGATCTAAAATGATCTTGATAGGTCCTGTATGGCTGGGAGAACTATATGATAAAGAATTAACTAATAGACTTATAAAAGATCTTGAGAGCCTGTGGTGGCTAGAAAATAAGAAGAAGATAGAAAAGCTTCTGAACATAATTAACGAAGAGATCGATATTTCATATTATTATAAGACAGAGTACATCGCATCAATATTGAAGAAGAATGTTCCTAAGATAGATAAAGTGATAAAATGTCTTAAAGAGATAGGTTATAAAGCCTCTAGAACACATCTTGATGAAACAGGTTTTAAGACAGATGCTCCTTATAAAGAGATCTTAAAATGTTTCTAAATTTATAGCTCATAATAATATAATCTCTGAGAATAATATGAGGATCATAAGTTTATCTCCCTCCGTGACGGAGACTTTAGTCTTATTAGGTCTTGAGGATGAGATCGTTGGTATAACTCCTTGGTGTAGAATGTATCTAAAGGATCCTGATAATAAGATTATTGTAGGTAGTTATCTAACTATTTTATGGGATAGAATCGAACTATTAAAACCTGACATAATATTTCTTCAATCACGTGTTCAAGATAAATTATTTTGGATTTTAAAAGAGAAGGGTTTTAACACATTTTTAATTCCTCTTCCCACAAATGTCTATTCTATAATATCTCATATAGTTATTGATGTAGGAAGTATAGTAGGAAGATATTATGAAGCAAGAGAGATTGCCGAGAGATTAATAGAGGCGGTAGCCAGGATCAGAGTTAAAGCCTTCGATTTTAAAAATAGATTAAGAACATACATAGAGTATTTATGGCCTGACAAAAGTTTTACTTCGGCAGGATCTTTAACATATATAGATGACATGATCAGGATTGCGGGTGGAGAAAATATTTTCAGAGATTATGCTTTAGAATTTTTCGCCCCTACAGATCTTGATATAATTAAGAAAGATCCTCAAATTATCTTAGTAAATATAGAGCCTGTGATGAAAAATATTGATATAGAAAGATACCTAGAGATCAGGCCTATACTTAAAAACTCCACAGCCTATAAATATCAGAGAATTTTTCTTGTTCATGAGTCTAAAGAGCTGAATCTAGCTCACTTCGGGCCTTCATTTATAAAAACTATTGAATGGATCTATGGTCTTTATAGGAGGTTCTCTTGATCCTCTTGTGATTTGAGGATAAAAATTTTAATCATAAAGATCATGGCAGCATGAATCCTTTTTTCTCAAAAGTTATTTCTTTGAATATAAGTTTCTTCTCTTCAGCATATCGCCAGACCTCAAGAAGCTCTTCTTTATAAGGTCTTCTGGCTATATCATAAGCATCTTTATTAAATATTGGCGAGTGAGGATCAGCCTCGTGTTCAGGTTTATACTGATCCATTAGATTCACTGGGATCTCAGGAGTGTTTCTAGAGATCCAGTCTATTACAGGTATAGAACAACATTTGACATGATTAGGCATTATAAGATGTCTGATCACTATGTTCTCACCCCATTCATATAATAGTTTCAGATTTTCAGTGACAGTCTCCCAATACCATGGAGTTCTTGAGAGTCTTATAGAACATTTTCCAGGACCATATTTGAAATCTGGAAGCCATATATCTATCAAAGGTCTTAATATTATGAGAGATTCTCTGCTGAGAAAAGTGTTTGTGTTGAAGAGCATTGGAACATTAAATTCTCCTTTATAATCAGCAAATCTTTTATCCATAGGAAATATAAAGTAGTCATGTTTGACTTTTAAAATATGATCCAGATCATCATCAGAAGGTTTTAATCTAAAACCTTCATAAGCTAAATGCCATATAGCTGTCACAATATTATGAATATGAGGCGTCGGCTCTCCACCCACCCAATTTATGTTATGAACACCTTCTAACCTCAATATATAGGCCATCTGAGCAAGCTGTCTAGGTGTGACTGGAATCCCATTAAATCTGTCTCTTGATATATCAGAGTTTTGACAAAATAGACATCTCATATTACATGATGTAAAGAATATTGTTCCAGAGCCATGTGTTCCTCTGAATATCAGCTCCTCACCAAGATGATGAAAATATGATGAGACCCTGCTGACAGTATCAAGCATACATGTTCCAAGTCTCTTTCCTTCCACACGATCTACTTTACATCTCCATCTACAGAACACGCATCTCCTCAAGATCTTCCACACAAGATCTTTAGCCATATCTAAGAGACTATATCTAGGTATCTCTAGTCTTCGAATATCCTCTCCATTTTCAATATCTCTTTTTATTCTAAGAAACTCTTCTGTATATCTCTCATAGATCTTGAGACCCTCCTCAACATCATAATCTGAAGAACTTTCTAAAGGTACTGGAGTTCTTTTGGCTATCAAATATTTTGCAGGAGCATCATTCACAGAGACTTTATAATACCACGCCACTCTCTCTCCAAGATATTTCCATATCCAGAGATTTCTAAAAGAATTATATACATCACTCATTTTCTCAAAAATATTATCTTTTAGAAAAAGAATATAATTAATGTAGCGTATCAATAGAAGACTATAACCACTATGAGGTGTCGTATGTGTATATAGATGATAAAGAAGCTGAGATTTTTAGAAGAAAATGTTTAGAACATGGGGCCAAGAGAATTGTTCTAAGAAAAACATCGTGGTGTTTCACTGGCTATGTAGAGTTTGACGATAAAATATATGAGATCATGCTTGCAAAAGGATCTGCCCATAAATATTATTATGCAAAGATCACATATAGATCATCTGAATATTTGAATTGTGATTATATCCTTTATAATCCATATGGATTTTTTGTTTTTTCACAAGATCTTGAGGATTTGGCTGTGAAAACAGTTGATAAAATAAAAAATATACTTAAAAATTTATCTGAGAACATCATAGAACTCTGAGTACAGTCTCTCTAATCTCTCTCTCCATTCTTTTAACATCTCAGGGCTCTCAGGATACTCCTCATATAATCCTCTGATCTTATCCATATATGATGCTACTTGAGCAAGTTTTATTAGAAGAGATGGTCTTCCTAACCCAGCTAACACTCTCTCTAATTTATCAAAAATATTTCTTTTTATAACTCCTGTAGAGCTAGTCTCGTAAAGATCTGATTCTCTCATAATTCTCTTTCTAAGACCATATTCGATATCGTCGTCACTAAGTTTCTGTAGAAATATTCTGAAGATATCTAAAGAAGCTTGTTTAATTCCGTATAGCTTAAGATATAATTTGTTGATCAGCCATAATCCTTTTGCACTGAAATCTCCTGTTTCAAAAGCTTTTTTAATAGCTTCTGAAGCTGCTAAAGCTGACAACATAGCAGATCCTTTGCCGCCTCCATGTACAGGATTTACTGTAAATGCGACATCTCCAATAGCTATCACGCCGTTCCATGCCATTGTTATTAAAGGTCTTCTAGTAGGCACTAAAGCTCCTCCAGCCTCTAATATTCTAGAGTTTCTATATTGCTCTCTTGATAACACATATTTATAAAGATAATCTCTAGGATGTCCATATCCTCTGCCTCCTTGAATGCCTAATCCCACGTTGGTGACGTTAGAGTATCTGCTCTTAGGAAAATCCCACCAATAGCCTCCTGGAGCGATCTTGTTATTAACATAGATTCTGATAAACTCCGGCTCTTCAATATCTCTATTAAGTTCTCTAATCTCTCTATACGCAACATTTGTATCCCTAGGATCAATGTCCTCTGTTATAGGCCAGTCTTTTGGAAGTCTACGAATAACACTTCTGCTATTACCTGACGCATCTACAACAATCTCAGCTCTCAACTCGAGGCGCTGTCCTTTTCTATTTGCTCTGACGCCGACAACATGATCTTTCTCAATAATAGGTTCAGAGACATTTGTCTCTTCAAAAAACTCTACGCCTCTATCTATCGCCTCTTTAACTAATCTTTGAGTAAACATGACTCTATTGATTTCAAAACCTTCTCCTTCTAATCTCAACACAACTTCTTCAGAAGGACTGTATAACAAGATTCCTTTCACATATCCATCGAGCTCTTCTCCTGAGGGCGGTCTAATACCTGTCTCTTCAAAATGATGTTTACCAATGGCGTCTCCACAAGGTTTGTCTCCTAATCTATGCCAAGGCTTTGAATCTATTAATAGAATCTTCAGATCTTTTTTAGAGAGAAGATTTGCTAAAGACGCGCCTGCAACGCCTGCTCCTACAATTATAACATCATATCTAGATCTATTCTCACTCAAGTTTCACACCTATATCATAGACATATTACTACCATCTGTTTATAAGATATTTCTTATATATCTAATGAGGATTAATAAGATGTTTCTCATGAATCCTGAGCTTGTTCTCATGATCTCTATAATAATTGTCGTTTCTCTTATATTGAAGAAGATAGATATAAGCATATCCTTAGGAGCGGGGCTGATCATATATACAATTTTCGCTGTCTCAGATCTTGATAAAATATATACGGCTCTTATGAGAACGTTTGATCTAACTCTTTTCACAGCTCTCACATCACTTATACAAGCAATGTTTCTAGCAGATCTTTATAGATTAAGTGGTGTAGCTGACAAAATGGTTAGAGGATTAATTTGTGCAGGTCATAATTTTGCTGGAGTCTCTATTCCAGCGATAATAGGTCTTCTTCCAATGCCTGGAGGCGCATATATCTCAGCAGTATTAGCAGATCCTGTATATAAAGATCAAATGTTTGAGTCAGAGGCTAAGACTTTCATAAACTATTGGTTCAGACATATATGGATCCCTATATGGCCTCTCTATCAGAACATCATTATAGCAATAGGTCTTCTGGGAATGAGTGTGAGAGATATATTAAATATCAACTGGGTCATAACCTTCTCAAGCATATTATCTGGACTGATCATATTTATTTTTATTAAAAGATTTTCTCTAAAAAATGTTTCTCAGATCATAGAAAAGAGAGATTCATGCGATCTAAAGGGTATCTATCATCTATGGCCTTTTATTCTGATAGCTGCCTTGAATCTTGTGATGGGAGTTTATCTGCCTCTCTCAATATTTATCACAATAATTATATTTATAATATTATATAGACCTGATAAAGATGTTATATTGAAAGCTTTAAAATACGCCTTTAATCTATCTCTTATAATGTTGATATTTGAAGTATTTGTATTCGGAAACATGATCAGAGTATCAGATATTGCAAGTAGATTATCAAATATATTATCAGGACATGCTTTTATAGCAACACTAGCAGTACCTTTTGTAATAGGTTTTGCAACTGCCGCAGAATTTGCATATGTGGCTCTGGCTTTTCCCCCCTTCATAGATCTTTTCCATCATAATTTGTTTTATCTAACTCTAGCGTTTTTAGGAGGCTACATGGGCGTTATGTTAAGTCCTTCTCACGCATGTCTAGTTTTATCAGCAAAATACTATGAGACACATATCGTGAAACCTTTTAAATATATAATTCCAGCTGTGATCCTCACTATTTTACTCACTATCGGAACAGATCTTGTGATAAGACATTTTATTATATAAAATACTGATCAATAGATCTTGAGAACATTTTGAACTATAATTCTTAATTTTAATTAGATATTTAAAAATGGAGTCATTATATGTATCAGATATTTGAGACCATAGTATTTCTCATAATTGTAGGAATAGTTGTTTTAGTAGTAGCAAAACTGTTTATGAGAGATCTTAGGAGAAAATATGACATTAATATTGGCAGAAGAATGTTTATAACATCTCTTATAGTTGCTTTTCTCATGTTATTCTTAATCTCATCAATTTTTTTGTCATCTAAATATAGATATTCACATGAGTATTATCGAGATATATCTAGTGGAGTTTTTCTCGGTGAGATATTTCTCACTATACCTACTCGAAGAACGAGATTCTCTGTTGAAGAAGCTCTTTTAAATAGAAAAAGTATTAGAGAATGGAGGAAAGATCCTGTTCATATAGATGATTTATCAATGATTCTTTGGGCCGCCTATGGCGTCGTCGAGAATATATATGGATGGTATAGAAGAACATCTCCAAGTGCTGGAGCAACATATCCTATGGAGATGTATGTTGTTGTTGGAGAAAGATCTGTAGCGACTTCACAAGGATTTCTTGAGCCAGGCTCTTATAAATATGATCCTATTAGACACAGTATTAAACTAATTAAAAAAGGAGATCTTAGAAACGATCTTTATATAGCATCATTAGATCAAGAGTGGGTCAGAGACGCTCCAGTCTCGATAGTGATCTGTGCAGTTCATAGAAGGACTACACGTGTCTATGGTGAAAGAGGCTTTAGATACGTATATATGGAGGCTGGCCACGTGGGACAGAACATATATTTAATGGCTACAGCCTTAGGATTAGGCACAGTTGCTGTAGGAGCCTTCTATGATGATGTTGTGGCGAAAATCATTGGAGCATCTTCAGATGAGGAGCCTCTCTATATATTTCCAATAGGTGTTCCAAACATCAGATTTGTTAATTCATTTGAATATATAGAAAGATTTTATGGTGAAATGAGAAGTGGATAAATCTTTTATAATCAGAAGAGTTTTTATTTTATTAACTGAATTCACTTCAATACCACTACTGATCATATCATTAACATATTTTTTAACAGGTTATATCATGATATCACCTTTTTTTGAGAAAATTATGTGCAATATGCTCAGCATATGTTATTCTGATGCTCTTTATCTACATACAAATAGGTTTCTAAGATATTCTTTGATAATATTTGGATTTATACATGGCCTCTGTGGTTTTCATAATCTTCTAAGTAAATATGTTGGAAAAAATGTTTTGAGAGAAACATTAATCATCTCAACGCTAATCTTCTCGTTGCTTATAATATCGCTGGCTATTATATCAGAGTTATTATCTATATAAGACCTGCTTAGCTCAGTTTGACCCTAGGATCTAATATGGCTATAAGCACATCAGTTATGTATAATGATATTATAATGAGAATAACTGAGATCGTGTAGAAGCCTACTATAGCTGGGAAATCTCCTAATGATAATGCGTTATAAGCATATGAGGCTACTCCAGGCCATGAAGTGAGCATCTCGAGAACTATTGATCCTCCGAATACCGTCGGGATCGTGTATGCGACTGATGTTGCTATAGGACCTCTTATGTTAGGTATGATCTCTTTCTTAATTATGTACTCCTCGTCTTTACCAATGGCTCTTGAGGATACTACATAATCTTTCTCAGCCTCAGAGATCAGCAGCTGTCTTATATAATAAGCCCATTGACCAAATGATGTTGTTATAAGAGCTATATATATTGGTATAAGATACCATATCATGTAGAAGAGTTCTTCAACACTTATTCTTGAGCTTATTATAGGAGCTCTGGTAGGCAAAGGGAAAATATATATGTCGTAATAGACTTTAGGTAGAAAAGCTAGGAAATAATAGAGTAATAACAGCAGAACATATGAAGGAACCACATATGATATTAATGATGAGATCGTTATTAGATAATCAAAGATCCTTCCTCTATGTTTCACAGCTTTAACTGCCAGAGCATATCCTATCAATATAGGCGTCAAGATCCCGACTAGATATATTGCTAAGGTATAAGGAAGTCTTATCAAGATCTCGTGTGAAACCGGTTTAAAAGTGTATCTCGAGTAGCCGAAATTGAATGTCAGAATATTTTTAAGAAAACCTATTGCCTGATGAAACATCTGGCTCACTCCTGTGAGAATATCTGGAGGAGGAGATCCCAGCCAGCTAGATCCTGAGGGGTTTCCTTGCATTGCTGAGCCTGCAGCCGCAGACACAGGATCAAAAGATGCTTTTGCAGGTGCAAGAGGATTTCCCGCACCTATGACTACAGGTGCGACTCTAAAGAATAGAAAAAATATTAGTATAGAGAATATGAAGACTATAAACATTGATAATCCTCTTAGAACAATATATCTAGTTAATCTTCCTATAAACTCTCCCTAAATAGTTACCGTTCGTATTAAAATATGTTTTTGTGATACCTGCTACTGAATGTCTTGCTCTTCAGAGCCTTTAGGAGGTCATGATCGATGTTTATATCTTATTATTTTTAAAATAGTTATTAATAGATGATGAGATATGGCTCAGATACTTAGACTTCCTCCTCGTATTAAAATTCTGGAGGCTCTCGGCGCGGTAGCTGATGGCAGGATCAAGATTTTAGATGAGTATAGAGCTCAGGTAGTCAGTTCAGAAGGTGATAGAACATATGATGTCTATGTGGATCTTTCTAGAAAAATTGTTGATAGTAATGATAATGGGACTGTGTTCAGAGGATACATAGGTTATCCTATAATATCTGTTCTAATGATCAAGAGAGTTCTTCCATATAACGAGAGACTTGCAGAAGGTCTGAAAGGTATTAGATGGAGAGAGCTTAACGAGAGATATAAAAGCTATGCATTAGTCGAGAAATTAATAAAAGAACAGTTGGCGAGAAAAGGCTTTTCTATAGAAGAGATTGATAGATATGTTGATGAGGTTATGAAAAGTCTTGAGAAGATAAGATTATATAGAGAGAAGATTGTGTGAAAATGTTCTCTAAAGACATTAGAGTTGTCTTAGTAGGCGTCGAAGGATCTATTAATCTAGGATTTGTAGCTAGATTATGTAAGAATTTTGGTATCAACAGACTTTATCTAGTGAATCCATCTGCATCTATAAATGAGGAGGCTCTCAGATTTGCTGTAAAAGGATCTGATGTTCTTCAGAATGCTGTAATCATAGACTCTTTAGACAAGATCATAAGTGATGTAGATGTGATGGCATGTACCTCATCAGTGATCCCATTAGATAAAGATCCTATTAGACAGGCTTTAGAACTTAAAGAATTTGTTGAAAAAATCGAGAACTATAAAAGTGTTGCAATTGTTTTCGGCAGAGAGAGCACAGGATTGACAAGAGAAGAACTCGAGAAATGTCACATGTATGTTCATATAAACGCCTTTAAAGAATATCCAGTTTTGAATCTATCACACGCTGTTGCGATAGTTTTATATGAGTTGTTCAATAAATATGGTGTTGAGAGAAGCATAGATCTTGTTGAAAAACCTGATAAAAAAGACTTCGAGGTTATGGAAAGGATCCTTTTGAAAGCCGTCTCAAAAACATTTCCTAGAGAACGTGTTAATGAGGTATATACCTCGCTGAGAAGGATCATTTATAAATCTCAGCCTACTTTAACAGAGCTTAGATTATTAACAAGAACATTTAGCAAACTTGTTAATAGATTAGAGACTTTATCAAAAAGATGTGAAGAGAGATCAGGAGAAGCATTGGATTAAAAGATCTTTTATTTGATCAATAGCATTTTAAAAATATGTATTTTAGAAAGATCTTCGAGAACTTCTATTCTATTAAGAGCTTTCGTAAGATCATTGCCTATAGAGACTACTCCATGTCCTTTTAAAACTAACAATGTCACATCAAGATCGTTTTTAAAAACCTCTGAGACTTTCTCTGCAAGTTCAACAGTTCCCGGAGGAGTTCTCTCTATAACATCTATTTTTCTTAAAAATGTTTTTGTCTCATAATATTCTTCAGAGAATTTCTCAAATATCTTTATCAACTGACTTCTTTTATAAAGATCAAATAAGACAAGAGTGTAGGGGCTGTGAGCATGTACTATAGACTCTACATCATCTCTCACTCTATATATATATAGATGCATAAGATATTCTGAAGAAGGCTTGTCGCCAGCTATTTTCTCGCCAGAGTCTATATCTACTAGAGACATATCATAAGGCTTAAGATCATATTTATCTTTTCCGGAAGGCGTGATCCAAAATCTTCTTTTATCTGATGATCTGTTGCTTATATTTCCTGTGAGACTTGTTATCAAACCTCTCAGATATAATCTTTTTGCGGCCTCTATAATTCTCAGCCGAATCTCATAATCTAAGACATGATCTTTTTTTACAGACACTTTTCTCAACCTTTCTCAGTAAGCTTTTTATATTAATAAGATAGATTTATAAAGATTAGATATGATACACAAGCTTCTTTATAAGACATTAAATAGATTATCCTCGGATCTAGACAAGATCTATGGTGAATATCTTGATGACGAAGCTTTGATTCTTGAGATCTCTTTTGGCTTTGGTCTAAATACTTATGTAATGCTGAGCCATATCAATGAGGGGTCAAGACTTATATCAATAGATCTTTCTTATGAAAATATTAAGATCTTCTCAAGATTTTTTGTGAATAAATTCTATAAAGGTCTTCTAGAGTTTATAGTTGCCGACGCAAAGAATCTTCCTTTTAGAGAAGGATCTTTCAATGTTGTGGTATCACATACTACTGTGCATCATATTGATAATGTTATCAAAGCTCTCAATGAGATGTCTAGAGTTTTAAAAAATAATGGCAGAATGATCATCATAGATCTTGTGCCTTCAATATTTTTCTCTATAGATTCTGTTCATAGAAAAGAGAATCTTCTAAGATCTATGATGAAAATTCGTAGATATATTGACATGGTGATGAATGTAGTAGATGAAAAGATTGGCAGGATCTTTTATTATGTTGTTGCTGAGAAATCATGATCTTGTCAGATTATGGTTATATAGGTCTCATGTGTCTATATTAGAAGGTTGAGATGAGCGGCAGGATTATTGAGATCAAAGTTTTTGATGATAAATATGTTGTTGTAAGAGGATCTGAGAAATATCCTAAAGGAACAACATTAGATCCTCTCGAGGTAGCTTTTTTAATATATGAAGGAAAGGCTGTTGTTTTTGATAATGATAAAGTTTTGTCTTTAAAAGATCTTGTTAATAGATATAGCGATAAAAAAGATTGGTGGCTTCTATTTACTGTACTTCACGATCTTTATAAAAGAGGAAGAATTGTTAAAAGAGGTTTTTCAGAAAATGATCTTATATTAGAGAGAGAAGGAAAGAAATACAGGATCTTTGTCACAGAAGAGAATGTTTTTCTACCAATAACACTTATAAGCGAATGGATTGAGTCGTCAATAGATAAAGGATATATACCTGTGATCGCAGTGGTAGACATGCATGGAGACGTAACATATTACAAAGCATCAAAATATATGTTCAAAAAACTAGATAAAGAGATACTCTGAAAAACTTATATATACAAATCTCTAAAGAAAATAATGGACAGCGGCGGTCGTCTAGCCTGGTCTAGGACGCCGGCCTTCCAAGCCGGCGATCCCGGGTTCAAATCCCGGCCGCCGCATATTTTTCTTAAAATTTCTATTATAATTATGTAGTTCATAAGTCTATAAGAGATATAAAAAACTATACAAATACAGGTTCATGAGAAGAGCCAAGTTAAATAAGTTAGATTATTTTTAGAGTCCGAAAGATGATGAAAAGAAAGATCCTTTTAATCTTCGGAAAATAAAGAAGACATGAAAAGATTAATATTATAAGAGCAGCAATTCCAGCGGTTTTAATCTTCCAGTTATCGGATCTACCTGGAATCCTAATAACTCTAAGGTTGTGACGCCAAGGAGCGGCAGCGTCTTCTCAGATCCTATGACAACAAGACTTGTGACCCCTTTATCTTCTATTATTATATATGCTTCTGAGACAGGATATTCAACTACTTCGCCACTAGCAATTCTAAATTTTCTCTTATCAACTACTTTAAGATCTAGTCTCTCAGCAATATATTCAGGTATCATAGTATATATTGCGCCAGTATCAGCTATAAACTCCACTTCTACTCTAAGATCTCTTCTAAAAGGATTAGCGATAACGCCTTTCACACGGACATGTCCTATGATATGACCCCTAAACATTATATTTATTTAAATGATAAAATATACCTCAGATTAAAGTCTTATTAGAGTTAAGCATGACACACAGCGTATTCTAAAGATTTTATTCTGAAAAAGATCTTTGATGAAGAAGTTTGTAAAGAATTCTGATAAAGAATGATGTCAGAGGGCCTGATTCTTTAATGTTAACTTCATATATTATAGTCTTGAGATTTATTTTATTTTTGTATAATTATTAGGAGGATGATTAGCTGTCATGAGTATGTTAAGAAAGATCCTTGACATAGTCTCTGAGATACTTATTGAGAGAGAATATGAGATCTCTCTCTTAATCGCAACTCTGCTTTCATCAGGTCATGCTCTTATGGAGGGTGTTCCAGGTATCGCGAAGACTCTTACTGCTAAGACGATAGCGAGATTATTTGATCTTGAGTTTAAGAGAATTCAGATGACCCCAGATCTTCTTCCAAGCGATATTTTAGGATCATATGTTTATAATCAGAAAACGGGAGAGTTTGAGCTTAGACAAGGACCTATATTTGCAAACATAATTCTTGTAGACGAGATCAACAGAGCCTCTCCGAGAACACAAAGCGCACTTCTCGAGGCGATGCAAGAGAGACAAGTGACTATAGAAGGAGTCACATTATCGTTGAAACAGCCTTTCATGGTTATAGCTACTCAAAATCCTATTGAGTTTGAAGGAGTCTTTCCACTGCCAGAGGCTCAACTTGATAGATTTCTTGTTAAGATAGAGACTACATATCCTTCTACAAAAGGTTTTATAAAAATCATGAGCAGAATAGACGAGATTGAGGAAAGATCTAGAGAGCTAAAGCCCGTGATCAGTAGAGAAGAACTTTTTCAACATATGAATAATGTTAGAAATGTACGTGTAGACGACTCTATATATGAGTATGTAGCCTCAATAGTAGAGGCCACAAGAAGTCATCCAGCAGTTAGATTAGGAGGATCTCCTAGAGCAGGGATCTCAATGATAAGACTTGCAAAATCATTAGCATATATAGAGGGGAGAAACTATGTGATACCTGATGATATAAAAAGAATTGCTAGACCAGTACTTATTCATAGAATAATAGTTAAACCAGAGTATGAAGTTGAGGGTGTCAGACCTGAGAATATTATTGAGAATATATTATCAAAAGCACCTGTTCCAAAACCATGATCAGGTGAAAAATATGAGGAGTAAGATATTAACATTAATTCTTTTAATACTGTTTATATCAACAACTCTTCAAATCTATGAGAAGACATATGCAAACGAGATCTATGATAATAGACATACAATAGGTTTCCCACAGAATATAACATACACCATAAATATAAGTAGCAGTGAACTATCTGAGATAATTAATCAGCTTAAGAATATTGATAACATCACCAGCAGCTGTAAAAATATTGATTGTGTACAGAACATCTCTTCTTCATATATAAGATCTGTGGCTAATAGATTAAGAGATGAAGGCGTCTTATCTAATGATGCTTATGATGCAATAAATATACTTTCAAACCCAGGATCTTTTGATTATAAAGATCTTTATTCGTTAATAAATGATCCAGAGATAAGATCTTTATTATCACAGCTTAACACATCAGATATTCAGAAATTTGCCGAGTTAGCAAATTCTTCTATGAATAGACTTATGGAGATGTATGTCTCAGGTAGAATATCTTATAAAGAATATGCAGCAGCTCTAGAGCTTATCAGAAGATTAGCTCTTGAGAAAAACGTTTATGACATCTATAATCTCGCTGGAGAACGAGAAATGGATCTTTTGCGAGCCATTATAGACAGATCATATTCAGACGCGCTTTTAAAAATGATCTCAGCATCTAAAGATATATCTCTGATAGAGAAAGGATCTTCTAATAAAATTTTTGTTTCTCAAAACAATATGTCAGGCTCAAATCTCTTCTCAGGTTTCGAAGGTCTAAGACTTGTTCAGATAATGTTTCCATCAATTCCTTTAACAATGATCCTTGGGATAGCTGTTGTAGGAGTATTAATCACTCTCATAATAATGCTTCTGAGACTAGGAGTTAATCCTTTAGAAAAGATCAGCAGATATATAACAAACAGAGGAGTGATAGATATAAGCAAACTATCTAATCTTCCGACCCCGATAAAAATCTATTGGATGGCTGTCTCAATTTTATCTAAGAGAGTACCTAGATATGAGAATGAGACTCATAGAGAATATCTGAGAAAAATAATTGAAAACAAAGATCCTTCCTCACAAAACTTTTCTAAAATAACTGAGGTTTACGAGCTTACTAAATACGCCGGCGTTATAAACAAAGATCTTGAGAAAACTGCCGAGGAAAGTTTTAAAGAGATGAGTAGAAGATGAGACGTTTTGAAGAAGATCTTCTCTCATTTCTATTTAGAATATCTTCAAGAATCTTTGTATTGATCCTTACATATTTTCTCATGAACAGATCTATAGAAGCTCTTGAAAACATATATACGACATACTATATGAAAGGGCCCCACGGGATTCTAAAGATATTTATAGAAGATCCTGGGATCATGATCATGTTATTAGTGGCTCCATTCTATATTCTTCTGATAATATTTATGAAACCTGTTTTTTCATTTACAGCATCTATTCTAATGATATTATCAGGAAAATATTCTCTAGATCAGATCATGACATCACTAATAACATTTGTATACACGTTATACTATGATATGTTCGCCACTGTATATAGAGATGGAGAGATCAGATATATAAAAATTGTTGATAAAAATAGAATGAGTAAGATAATAGGTTCTCTCATTATTATTATAACAACATTTGTCGCTCCGATCTATTTTTCAATAGAATATATATACATCTTCATAAATACTATAAAAGGATCTGTGAGACCTCTAAATATATATGAGGCTCCTCTGATCAATTTTATCACACAGAATCCTCTCGGTATCACGATATTAATATTGTCTCTTCTCGTAGTTTTTTCATATGTGATTATCAATGTTGTGTCAATATTCTCTATATATATCTCGAGAGTCTCCAAAGATCTTTTGAAAAACTTCTTTAGAGATATAGATGATATTGATGTCTCTTTTGATTATCCTATGAGAAGTCTTAGAGATATAATGTTTTCAATATTATTCTCACCTTTCATCTATGCTATTCTAATCAGATTATTTGATTATCTCTCAAAATTTTTTGTTTCACAGCCATGGATCAAAGATTTTCTCAGCGTATTTATCTCTTTTATACTCTCATGGGTAATGATCAAGGCTATTTTATCAATAATATCTTCTAAAGAGACTGATCTTAAGAGGATCATCATAGCAATTCTAATAATAATTCTGATCTATTCATCTGCTTATCTCAGCTGGGGATGGGATCCTAGGTCTGGAATATTAAATCTGAGACCAATAGATCAGTTTATATATGAGAATATGTATAGATATTATCTTCTCATATATTATTATATAGAATTGATAGGGAGAGTGATGGGTTTTGTCCCTTAAAACAAGATTATTTTCAGAAAATATTCGATGGATGATCTATCTGGGGCTAGGATTAGGAGTCTTGATCCTATCGATCATTCTTTTGATTCTCTCGATAGGATATATGCAGAATGGTCTTGTAGCAACATCTTTATTATCTGCACTCATAGGTTTCACATTGTTATCAGGCTCTCTATATATACTCAAATTATCAGCATACGTATATTCTGTTTCTAAAACTTTTGAGAAAGAGAGAAGAGAACAATGACAGAAAATATTTCTCGAAAAGATCTTAAGCTCGTGATCTCAGGAGCTGTGGCAGTATTAATATTCATCGGAGTTTTAGCAGTGTTAGAACAAGGTCCTCCATCATCATATATATACCTAGGATCTTCACCTCTTAACATAGGTTCTTTAGGCACATCAGAGATCTATATGATCACTAAACAGATTTATCCAAAGACTTTTCTAATACTCTCATGGTCACATATTCCGACAGTCTCATGTGAAAAAGCTGTTCTTATAATAATATCTCCAGAGAAATATTATTCTGAAGAGGATCTTTATAATATAAAAAGTTTTGCTGAGAAATGTAATTCTTTTAATATTTTTATCGCTGACGAATCAGGAGTCTCTAATCAGATACTTGAGTTGTTTAATTCATCATTGAGGATCAGTGGAAAAATAATTTTATCGACAGAGCCTGTCAAAGGCTCAGGTCTTGAGATAAGAAATATTTCACAAATGATGATCTCTTCTCTGATAAGTACGAACATGTCATTATATCCAGTCTCCTCATTATTATATCCTGAGGCAGTCTTCAACATATCATCTGATAAAAAATATGTTGTGAGACTAGACATAGCATCTTCTATTGAAGAAATTTCGAAAGAAAGTTCTTATGTAGAGACTATTGGGTTTGTAGAAAAAGGTTTTGTTGTTAACAATAGTTATATATCTGAAGAGAGTTATGTGGCAAGTTTCAAAACTTCTGGAGAAGACATGATTTATTATCTGATCTATTCGCAAAGGTCTGAAAGATATTATTCTATGCTTGATCTTATGAAGACGATCAGAGTGGGGGTCTTAGAGTCTATTGATAAGATTAATATTCTAGTGATTGGAGACGGCTCTTTATTTCTTAATCAAGTTTTAAGGTCAGATCTAAGATCTAACTACATGGATCTTTACATAGATCTTTTGAACAAATTATGTGATAAAGATCCTGATTGTCTAGTGATTTTTGATGGATCAAGATATAACAAATTAGATCCCTATGAGATCATTAGCAACCCCAGATACATATCTCTAGTCCCTATGGCTCAAATAATTGCAATGTTTTTAGCAAAACTACTTCATCCAGCCACGTGGATGCCTCCTATGGTATCATGGATAGATAATCTGATAAATGAGCTTATCAACATGTCTGTTCTCAGACCTCTGATCATTCTTCTCATAGGACTTGTCTCATCACTTATATGGCTTAGAAGAGAGATTAGTATAAAAGATTATTCTTTTAGAGAGATTAGATATGTTGATATTCTTAATTTCAGAGAGCTTGTTGAGAATATTAGAAGAGGAAGGATCAAATTTGATGAGAAAGATTTTATGACGTTATACAATTATATGAACGAGATCTTTATAAATTATCTAGGTGTCAGTCTAGAAGATCCTGTCTTACCCAAGGTTTTATCTGATTATAACGTAGATCCTAATTTTGTCTCTAGATATCAGAAGTATATGAATAAGTATAAGAATAAAATTGTTAAGAAAAAGATTGTCGACAGGATTATTCCTGTCGCATGGGGCAGAGTTGTTAGAAAAGCTGCTAGAGATAGTCTAAACATTCTTGAGGCAATAGGATCTTATGTTAAAAAAGATTTTGGGTGAGACAACATATCAGTTGCTGAAACATCTTTTTTAAATAATCCTACCACACGTCTATCAATGTATATAGTTTTGATGGTCATATTACTTGCATATGGAGTTGTTAATAGATCTGATCAGATCATATTGATAAGTTTATCAATGATTCTTCTCATGATAATTTTAAGAGGCTATGTAGAGCTTTCAACAGCAGTTTTGACAAGATCTGAGGTTTCTGTCGAGAGAAGTGGTCATACTGAGAATCATGATATAAAAATTGTTTTTAAAATTAGAAACAACAGTTATCTACCTATATTATCAGCAGAGCTTTTTATAGAACATTCTCCTCATCTTAATAGAATAAGTGTCGGCAGAGCTCTAATATTTATACCTGCTAAATCAGTTGTTCAATACTCTGTCATATTCAGAGGCAGAGTAGGTGTTCACAGGATCGGTCCTTTAAAAATTGTTGTTAGAGATCCTCTTGGGCTTTTTAAATCTCAAGATATTATTCTCCACAGATCTTTTTATATAAAGATTTATCCAGAGATTCAACATGTGATCATGAGAAGAATATATAGTTATGCTAGAGGCATTGGTTTCGCCAGAAGCAGGGAGGCTGGAGAAGGCATCGAGTTTAGATCAGTTAGAGATTATAGGCCTGGTGATGATATGAGAAGAATTGTGTGGAAAATTTTTGCTAGAAGAGGCAGGTTGGCTGTTAAAGAGATGGAGAGAGAGTCTTCAATAAAGATCTTGTATATAATTGTTGCATCACAAGATTTTTTCAGAGGAGTATATCTATACACGCCTTACGAACAGATCTCAAGGATCATAGGTTCGGTAGCCAGATATGTCGCAAGAAGATCTGATTATCAATCAATAATCTTTGTATCTCCATCAGGAGTTTATCACACAGAGAATTTTCTAAGAGGATACAACAGTTTTATAGAGATTTTAAGAAAAATTTCTTCAGCAGATTACGAGAAAATATTTGACGAGGAAAAGACTGTAGAGAGTTATAACAGTATTATAAAGGATCTTTTGTTAAAAAAGTTTTCAAGAGAGAAGCTGCTGATCTTTTTATTCACAGATCCTGCCACAGCATCTGAGCAATATTTTGAAGAACTTATCAATAGACTGAAAATATTAGGTCATAAAATAATTGTTATGATGCCACTAAGATCTTTGTATGACATAAAAGCTTTATCAGATCTCTCAGCATTAATATACAAGATAAAGATCATGAGAGAGACAGAGAGAGAAGAAGAGATATTAAAAAAATTAAGAAGCAGAGGAATAGAAGGGATTGCTCTCACACCAGAACAAATGATCATACATATAATAGAGAAAATAGAGATGTTCAGATACTAAAAAGAGTATACATCAAAGACCGATAAGATCGAAAGGAGAGGTATATTACATGTTTCTTGTTTCTATAGTATTGAAAGCATAAATATACGTATACGTATACATATACTTAGGGTCTAATATGGGTAGTAAAGTGGTTTCTGTCAGGCTTGATGATGAATTGTTAAAACTTGTTGATGAGCTTGTCAGGCTTGGCGTCTATGGTTCGAGGAGCGAGGCCTTGAGAGATTTTATAAGGATCGGTGCTAGATATGCTAGACAGATCCAGATGGTTGCCGAAGCTGTAAACAAGCTCTTCGAGCTGGAAAAAGAGGAGGGTGATATACCTGTCAAGCTTGGAGGTGCTCTAAGGCAATTGCTGGGTGAGCGGGAGAGGTTTTAGACTTTGATCTATGTGGATACGAGCGTGATAATTGCGGCTCTCGACCCAACAGATCCTAGGAGAGAAGAGGCTAGAAAGGCTTTAGAACTTCATGACAATAAGATAGTCTCTGAGCTGGTTATAGCAGAGCTTGCCAGTGTGCTGGCCAGACAACACAAGGTGTTGATCAGTATAAAAGATAAGCTCGGTTTAGATGATCATATGATGGCATCTATGACAATAATTCTATATATCTTGAAAAGATTTAACCTCAAGTATATTGTTGTAAGAGGTTTCTCAAGAACTTTATTCGGCAAATTATACAATCCCATGAGGTATGCTATAGAATTGACAGAGAGGCTGAGACTTAAAACACTAGATCTCCTTCATCTAGCCTATATTAAGGCTATGAAAGAGCAGGGTCTGTTGATAAACACTCTTCTAACAGCTGACACCGATTTCAAAAACGTCGAAAAGGATCTTCAAGAGCTTCTTAGAGTATCAATCGAACTGCTGACTCCCGTTTCTCAGTAGATGGCAGAGAGCCTGAAATCAATGAATATAAAAGGTTATGAATCGCCATTTACTTCTCAACGTATAAAAACTCTATGTTGTTTTCTCTTAAATATTTATGACGATCATAACGTTATTAAAAATCTGTGTCTAGCCATAGAGTTTCTTTAGATAGAAAAATATTAGCTATTATAATTGACAATCTCTCTTGTTATCTCCAGACTCTCTTAAGAAGATTCAATATGTTTCCTCCCACGACTTTGGCTATCTCCTGATCTGAGTATCCATGTTTAACAAGCCATCTTATTATATTCACAAACTCTGCAGGATTCTCTAAACCATCTACATATTCAACTCTTGGATATGGAGGCAGATCTTCTTCTTGTCTTGTTATCGAGAGATGATCTCTAAATACCTTATGAAGAGCCACATGGTCGCCGAATAATGTATCTGGTCCAAACGCCACATGATCTATTCCCACAAGCTTCTCAATATATTGAAAATGTTCCATAACGCTTTCAATAGAATGTCTAGGATTGTTCTTTGTTATTGTTGTATGCGGCGCCGCCTCCACTCCAAATACTCCTCCTCTCTCTGCGAGAGCCTGGATCACTTCATTAGGTTTCATTCTTCTAGAAGGCCATAAAGCTCTTGCTCCTGCATGAGTGATTGCAACAGGATGTCTACTATACTCGATGACCTCAAGACTAGTCTTATCTCCTGCATGAGCAATATCTATAAGGATCCCTAGTTTATTCATTCTATCAATAAGCTCATAACCGAGATCTGTGAGACCTTTATCAATTTTATCGGCGAGTCCGCCTCCATATTCGTTTCCTCTGCTATATGCTATCCCCATACATCTGACGCCTAAACCATATAACACATCAAGCCACTCAAGTTCTTCACCCATATGTGGAGCACCTTCTATATGAATGATCATAGCGATCTTTCCTTCTTTAAATGCTTTCTCAATATCCTCAACCTTCCTACCTATAAAAACAAGATCTTGATGATCAAGATCTGCTTGAACCATACCGATCTGCCATATGACATTATCAATAGACCAAGGATCATGCCCTCTAGCTAGGGCCGTTCCATTCTTAAGTCCGTCAAAAAAAGCGTCAAAACCAGCCTTCGCAAGACCTTCATAACCTATAAATGGTCTCCCTACTCTCTCATATTCTATAAAATCCTTCGGATCCTCAGGAAATATCTCTGCATGATCATGAAAAGAGATCAATATATTTTTCTCTATAATCTCAGCAACTCTCTCCTCCTCAGCTTTAGAAAGCTGGATCACTGTTGAAGGAACTCTATTTAACACTCTAGCCAATCTGAATGGTCTATAATCCTTTCCCGGCTCGAAAAACTGCCACGAGGTATACCCTGAATATTTTTTATTCGCCCCCATCATCTCATCTCCTCCTAGCTTTCTGTCATCTTTCTAAAAATGACTTATAAATTTATAAAAATGTAGATTTTTGATGAAGACCATGAAAAATAGTGTGGAGAGAGCTTGGAATATATTTATGCCAGTGAACAATACACTACTTAACAACTGCATATTGTGATGCTTGACCTCTTAGAGGACTTGTAGTGTTCCAGAGATGAGCTTAACAAACAGAAGAGAAGTAGCCTTCTCTAAAGTTTCCTTCATGTCTCGTTAAATAATATCTAATCAATCATTGATATCAGTCTCATAATTTTTACCTAAAGACGTTGTTAACTAAGTGAACTTTAGTTGAGATTTATTTGATGTTGATCTAGCTGAGCGAATCTTTAAGTCATATGCTCTTCTCATGGATTCCATAGTCAATATCCCAATAATTTTCTCGTTCTTTACCACGGGCACCCATGTGAGGTTTTCGCGACTCATTATCTCCCAGGCATCATAGAGAGTTGAGTCAGGCTGTACATAACCGCTCAAAGCTTTAACATACAAGCCCACGGCCCCTGTCTTACCTAATATGTCTAATAAATACACTACACCAACTAGATCGCCATTGTAGTTCACGACTGGTAGCGAGGTGTAGTGATGCTGGAGCATCACATTTATCACATTATTAACGCTTTCATTAATCTTAACCACAGGCCCTTTATTCAGTTCGCAATCACTAACCTTAATCTCCATAAGTACTGGTATGCTGTACTCGCCTATGTGAACTGGTGAATCTCTTCTTGTGGGTACCTGGGCTCTGTAGATTGTATTGTTTCCAGAGACTAAGTAAGCTGTAGCTATGGCAATCATTGCTGCTGGTAACAGTTGATAACTGCCAGTCATCTCCACAACCATGAACATGACAGCTAACGGCGCCTTAGCCGCGGCACCAAATAAGGCAAGCATGCTTACTATTACGAAGGGGGCCACATCTGATGCCAATGATGGAAATAGATGATGAAAGAGTAGTCCTATGTCAAGGCCTACTAAAGCCCCTATTACTATCCCAGGTGCAAACACACCACCACTACCACCTGATCCTATAGTGAATGATGTGGCTAAGATCTTCAGGAATGGTAAAGCTGTCAGCAACACAATAGGTGGGAACAGTGGTGATGTGAATAGACTTAGTTTCTCGAACATAGCCAGATTGATCCAACCGTAGCTGGTACCAAGCACTTGAGGAGCCATTATCCCTACCAAGCCAGTCAACATGCCACCTACCACCGGCTTTGCATAATTGCTAATACGCCACTTCTTAAATGAATCGTGGATTTTATAGAATGTCTTGATGTACAGCACCGCGAATAGGCCATCGATTATGCCAAGCACTACGTAGAGAGGTAGACTTACCGGGTTGAACACGCCTGTGTAGTAGCCGAATATAGGAGTGAAGCCTACAATAGAACCAAATATTGAATAGCCCACGGCCGACGCTACCAAGGCTGGAAAGATGACCTCATACTCGATATCCCTCATGTAGAGCACCTCAGCAGCTAGTATCGCGCCGCCGATCGGTGCCTTAAATATCGAGCCAATACCAGCTCCGATACCAACAGCTACTGCCCTCCTTTTGTCATCAGGCGATAATCTAAGAAGATCAGCTATGGCTGAAGCAATGCCGGCACTAAGCTGAGCCGTGGGCCCCTCCCTTCCGGCACTACCTCCCGACCCTATGGTTATAGCTGATGCAAATAACTTTATCAAAGGGATCCTCCTTCTTATCTTGCCCTGTAGCTTATGATAGGCATTTATAGCTGCATCAGTACCGTGTCCCTCAGCCTCTGGAGCCCAGGTGTAGACTATTAAACCTGATAGTAAGCCTCCGAGAGTTGTTGATACAGGTATTAGCCAGAGGTTAATTACCTTAAATTCGCTTTCCAGCGAGCCGCCTTCACCAATTGGTTCTGGAACTGATATACCAACAACAAGGCCTAAGAAAAGATGCTCCATGAGCTTCAATGTGAAGTAAAAAGCTAGAGCAGAGATGCCTGCAACAACACCTATAATTGTCCCCAGTATAAACCACTTAACATAGTAGTTAGATATCCAAGCAATTCTCCACAATTTAGACGACCTCAAGTATACTAAGATATCGAGTTTCTTATCAATATTTTTTATAGTGTTCACCGCTAATCTCTTATGTAGTTATACTCTTAAAACTTATAAAACTTACAACTGAAAGCCTCGCCCTTCAGGGCGGGGAGGAGGTTAGAAACATTGATACCAATCTAATAAAAATCTTAAGTTGTTTTAGAGAAGCTGCCAAAGTTATTCAGGGAGCTTCATTAGAAATATTAAGGATTCTACACTAAGGCGCGAAATATGTTAAGCGGGATTCAGAAATATTGATAGAGATTCTGAGAAGAAGTGCTCGGAGAAAAATCTCCTAAAGTAGGCCCATGAAGCATGATATTTGTGATTCAATCTGCAGATCTAAACTGATGAGAAATGATGATCAGATGATCAATGTGTATTAAATACAGCCTTGAATCTAGAAGAGATGTAATGGCTATACTAAACCTCGAGAAAAGGTGCCTGGTTTCCAAGAAATTAGATACCGTTAGCTTGATGCCTATTAAACCTGCTTCAGAGGTAACAATACTATATTGATAAAGACTGAGTGAGGAGAGAGTCTCTAGATACAATGTCATTATGAGGCCTTTCCATATATATAGATGCTTAAATATTTCAGCAAGAGTTAAATGAGTCTATACGTTGTTCACATTATCATGTGAAATTGAAACTTTAGAAGTTAACAAGCATGACTCAGCGGGCCCGCCGGGATTTGAACTCGGGCCCTCCAGCTCTGTGAATAGAAATATCAGTAGCTTCTCTTTTGAATACTTTTTAACATAAGATCCTATTGCCTCAAGAATGTTTAGACTATCTCTAGCAGCTTTTCTAACAACTCTGCCCCATGCGACAGGAATAATCCTGTCGACAATCTTTTTCTTAACAATTTTATTCTTATACTTATTCATATACCTCTGATATTTAGAGACATTTTTCAACTATATAACAGTGGTGGCATTATTTCTCATACAGATAATCAAAACATCACTAGAGAAAGATGAGGTTTATAATGACCGAAAAGAGATTTATAAAAACAGCTTGCACATGAATTAAAGTTCACGTTTTTATGTATCGATCATGAACTCATCAGAGTCAAGCCTATGGATCCTGCCACGGTCTCTGAGCGATATTTTGAAGATCTTATTAATAGACTGAAAATATTAGGTTATAAAATAATACGTCTGAACGTTTCAGCTTTTTATTAAATAAAGATCTATATCTATATCAAATTTGTTTTCAAAACTTTCAGCTATATATCGAAATTATAGAACGTTTCTTAACTATTTACTTTGTATAGTATCTATTCTTCTTCCATCATGATTGAAGATATGTATCTTTATAGGCTTAATACATATTCTCTCTCCTGGCTTCAAAAATTTTTCTGTCACTAGTTTTATTCTTCGTTCTCCTACAATATTTCCAATAGAGAGATTTCTAACCCCCTGATACTCAGAATGTTCTATGAAAGTCTCTATACATTTTTCGCTTTCTCTCAATATCTCGATGTCTCCCGGCCTGAAACCTATATAAATAATATCCTCTTCATATTGTTTAGGATCTATATTCAAGATCTTTACTAAAGGATCTTCTCTGAAAATTTTAATAATGTTTATAGGAGGCTCACCTATAAAATCAGCTACAAAAAGATCCATTGGATACTCATATAATTCCTGAGGCGTCCCTATTTGAACTATTACTCCTGATCTTATGACCATAATTTTATCTCCTACAGCAAATGCGTCTGCCTGATCATGAGTTACTAATATTGTAGTTATACCAAGCTCTCTTTGGATCTTTTTTACATATTCTCTCGCCGTGATTCTTATTCTTGCATCTAAATTTGAGAAAGGTTCGTCTAGAAGAAGAAGTTTTGGCTGTTTAACAAGTGCTCTTGCGAGAGCAACTCTTTGTTGCTGTCCTCCTGATAGCTGCGAAGGATATTTCTCAAGCACGTCTGAGATGCCTAGAACATTAGCTACCTCTTTAACTCTCTTCTCGATCTCTTCTTTACTGAGACCCATAACTCTTAATGGAAAAGCAATATTGTCATAAGCTTTCATATTAGGATAAAGAGCCCATGATTGAAAAACCATCCCCACCTTTCTTTTCTGAGGGGGCACAAAAATTTTTTTCTTAACATCTACCACGACTTCTTCATCTATAATTATTCTACCTTCATCGGGTCTCTCGATCCCGCTCAAGATCCTGAGTAAGGTTGTTTTTCCAGATCCTGATGGACCTAAAATAACGAAGAAGTCTCCACTTGAGACTTTAAAAGAGATCTTTTTTAAAGCTTCAAAATTTTTGAATCTCTTGCTTATATTTTCTACAATAATTTCAGTCATCTCATTCACCTCCCGCCCATACCTAAAGTCAAAAGACCTCTTATGAAGTATCTCCCCATAGATATAAAAATTATTAATGGAGGTAAAGAAGCTATTAGAGCTGCAGAAAACATTTCATTGTAAAGATTCCCTGACTGACCTATGTAGCTGAATACTTTAAGAGTGACATGTTTCTCGTATCCCCTGACAAGGATCAGAGGCACAAAAAAGTTATTCCATGCCTGTATTACTAAAAATACTACTGTAGAAGTAAAGCCAGGACCTAGTATCGGAAGAACAACTCTTCTAAATATAGTAAATTCGCTTGCTCCATCAACTTCTGCCGCATGGATTAGGTCTCTAGGAACTGAAGACATAAAAATAGTCATAAGCAATGATGCTATAGGTATGTATAATATTATGAAAGCGATTAAGACGCCCCATACAGTATCGTATAAGCCTAAGGATCTTATAAAAATTGCTAAAGGAACCATTATAGATTGATAAGGTATATATGTTGCTATAGCGATTATTATAAGAATTATATCTTTAATTTTTGAAGTAAATCTATGAAATGCATATGCTGATAATGATCCTAATATAGTGGAGATGAAAGCTGCAGGTATCACCTCAATAATAGTATTGATCAAAGGATCAGTCATCGAGCTACCAGTTTTTAATAAAGTATAGAAGTCAGGTCTCTCTGAGGGCAGAAATATAGGTGTTGTAAGTACCTCACTTATATTTTTAAAAGATCCTATGATAAGAACGTAAAGAGGGATCGCCCATAAGATTCCTATTATTATAATTGTCAATGAGGCCGTAAGACCTCTCATAATATCAGGCTCTTACTATCCATTTTTTGAGTCCGTACATAGCATATGGGATCACTATTAATGCTGAGATAAAAACTATTGACATAGCAGAAGCTGCTGCTACTGCAAAATATGTTGCAGCGAATTTAATATATGTATACATCACCATAGTACTCGTGAAGGGATTTATAAATAAAATTGAATATGGAAGATCAAACATTTGAATTGTGAATAGCGTATAAAATATGGTAGATATTATAAAAGCTTGTTTGGAATTTGGAATTACGATCTGCATCATTATTCTCAAAGCACCTGCACCATCTACTTGAGCACTCTCAATAATCTCTTTATTAATATTATAAAACATTGCTAGGTAGAATAATGCTCCAAGACCGCTATATACCCATATCGAGACGAGAGCTATACTCCAGAACGCGTTACTTCCATCAAGCCACAAAATTCCAGGCAAGCCTATACGTCTGAAAATAACGTTAATACCTCTATCATTATCAAACAACCATCTCCATATTATACCGCTAGTAACCAGTGATAGAGAGAGAGGATAAATAAAATATGCAGTAAGAATATTTCTAAGTCTCTGTCCTCCTAAATTAAATATGGCCGAAGCTATTAAAATTCCTAAGATGTTTCCTGAGAATACTAAAAGACCGGCCCAGATTATAGTTCTTATGAGAGATGATATAAAATCAGGATCCTTAAATACTTTTTCATAAGTTGAAAAGCCAACGATCGAGAGACTAGGATTCAGTGGAGAATAATCTGTGAGAGAAAGATACATATTCCAATAAATAAAATAGAGGAGAACTATTCCTGTAACAAGGGCAGGAGAAATAAAAAGAAAAAATTCTTTTAGTCTCAAGAAGGCCCCCTTTCTCACTTAGCCCATGGCGGAGAATATCCGCCGAATGGCGAGCCTGGGTATCCCATGTACCATGTACCCTTCCAAAGCTCTTTCTCATTAGATAAAGCCTTCTCTATTGTAGCATACCATAGATCAGTTCTTCCGGTCTGTGCAAGTACTATAGCCTGTTGGAGTAGAGTGCTCCATACATCTGAGAATAATGCTCCATGAGTTAAACTAAAGACAAATGCTTTAGCATTTCTATATTGACTTACCTCCCATTTCTGTATTGTTGTTGGATAGATCTCTGGCCCAATATTTCTATAAACAGCTATAGACCCTTTGAGCGGATTAAAGATCTTTTGTCCTTCAGGTCCTGCAAAGAATCTAGCAAATTCAACGCCCTGGCTTGTCTCTGGGCCTCCAGCAGGAACAGCGACGGAATCTATAACTAGATTATAGATTCCCTCTGTACCAGGAAATGGAGCAACAATTATATTACAATTTGGTGTGATCTGATCATATGAGCACATTATTGTATTTGGATAAACATTATAGATCAAACCAACAACCCAATCTCCATCAACATGAGCAAGGCCTTTTCCTTGAACCAGATCTGCAACAGCCCCTGTCCAATCAAGGGCTTGCCAATTAGATGGAAAAGTTTTAGCGAGTTCAAGAAAGATCTCTGTAGCTTTTTTAATAGAAGCATCATTAGGATCAAGAGTTCCATATATAAACATCATAAACTTCTGAGGACCAGCTACGGCAAGAAAGATCTGTTCCCAGAGATGGAATATCGTAAATACATCAGCACCAGCTTGAATTAGTGCGGGCACTCCTGCACTAGAGGCTTTTTTACTTAAATCAACAAGCTCGTCTATCGTAGTAGGAACTTTTCCTCCAATTTTATCTAAAATCTGTTTATTAATAAAGATCAGATTGGCTCTATGAATATTTACAGGTAATGTATAGATCTTTCCAGCAAGAGCACAAGCTTTTAAAACATCTGGCGCCTGATCTGTCATTCCTATGTCCTTAGCAACAGAACTTAGCTCTACAAAATCTTTCTCACCATGTGGAGAGGCATAAATATAGCTCAACATTTCAGGACCACAATGAACTTGAAAAGCCGCTGGCGGCTTACCAGCTTGAATAAGAGCAAGTATAGCAAACTTAGCATTAACCCCTGCCCCGCCTGGTACAGCAGTTTTCTCAACCTGGATCCCTGTTTTAGCCGTGAAATTCCCGATTACAGCATCAATAGCAAATCTTTCAAGACCAGCCCACCAAGTATAGAAAGAAATCTTGCTAGGAGGCTTAGGAGCACTTACGTAATTGTAGGCTAGGATTCCGCCTATAATTGCTATGATTATTACCAGAATAATTATTGACAAATAAAGAGTCTTTATACCTCTTCGGACATTAAACTTCACAATTATCACCATAGTAACAATAGAGGACTTAATTTATAAATGTTTATGACTTAATGAATTTTAGCATTCTTAAATAAATTAATGAGTACATGCTACTTAGAACTTGAAAAATCCAAATTTTTTATTCTTATTTACTCTTAATCTCTTTTCACTAGCTCATGCATGAAGGCAGCTTATGAATTTATTTATCACTAATGTTCTACAAAACATTTAGGGATTAGCAAGCTTAATTTAACGGGCCCGCCGGGATTTGAACCCGGGATCTCCGGCTCTGCAGACTTTACCTCTAGAAGAGTGCCTGTAATTGGATAGAGATAGCGATGATTGTAGAGTATTCGTGGAAAGGTTGTTATTAGAGGCTCTCTAAATAGTTGTAGAGAGCTATTGGATGGAGACTATGAGGTTGTGTTTGAAGGCTATAGTTTTGAGGATACTTCGGAGTCTTTGATCAAATATATAGGTGGGGTTCTCGATGGTTTGAGTGGGTGGATAAGATCTACTTAGAAGGAGATGTTGTGTCGCCTGAGCTTTCTAGGGGTGGTAGATATATTTCTCTATTATTTTGCTTGAGAACATATAGAGGTTCAACCCATATCTCGTCCTTCGACATGGATGATCTTGCGTTTAGCATTGATGATGATATAATCGAGGGCTCTCAGCTATTCTAACGAGACCCACTATATACCCCTTTCTATTTGTTAGGCTCTTTAAAATGCTATTCGCTGGTGTGAAAACCTCTGATCTCCTTAGGCGTGTATATGGATCGGCTGGAACTCTTCTTAATACAATCCTGTCAAGGCTTGAGGTTCCTAGGTGAAGCTCGATAGACCCCTCGAAGCTATTCAAAGGCTCTGGCTCTGGGAGATATATAGTTGTATATAGATGTCAGAGATCATATGTATCTTCTGTTATAGAGCCCGGGGATCTTTCAAAGATCTTCGGAGAATCTACAAGCGGATTGATCTTGGATCACCATGTTGCACCGCCCCACGCCAGTGATAAAGAGACTGCATATTACTATGCAGCAATATTTAACCTCTCATGGTATATCTAATCGAGAAGCACAGGCTTGGGAGACTTGCAAAAGATCAGTTCGGAAGACTCTTCCTAGTGATAAAAAGATCTGGATTAGAGTGGAGAGATCTGGAGTGGCAGAGAGAAGTAGCAAAAATCTCAAAGGAAATACATGGGAAAAGGGGGAGCTCCTAGAGATCCTAGGCTTAAGAAGAGATCTAGAGATCTTCAAGCTGATAGATAAATGCGAAGATAACAAGATATTAAAACCCTAAGAGGGAAGAGGATTTCACCTATACTTGGATATATAAACAAATACATGGAGAAGATCTCAGAGGTGGTGCAATAGAACATAAGGATCGATAATTTTCTGGAGACCATCAAGAGATGCGCAATTAAAACCCATATAGAATGTGAAAGAGACGATCACAAACTATAGATTTTAGCGTCATACCTCCTATGCATAAACCCCTCAACGATCCAAAGATCCACCCGTCTCCCTGACTTATACCTGAGGAGGTAGAATAAAATAGATTATAAGGCAGAATATAGGATCTCTATAGGGCTATCTACTCACCATAGATTCTTTTAGATCTCTATGTGTTAAGAGGTTCGATCTTATTAATAGAAGCACTAGCGTTGCTATAAGCATGGGAACCCCGACAAGTACTATAGTGGCTATCCAGCTCATTATCACAAGATCTATTACTTTTACACTCGCTCGATATATAGTTATTTCAATTCTTGATAGAGATCTTCTTAACATAGCAAGTATAACCGCTATCCCTATGTAGAGTGTAACAAAGATTTCTAAATTTGTAAGGGATTTGTTTAGGGAGAGCAGGGCTATTATAGAAAGTATCGATAAAACGATTATTAGTCTACCTGTGGAGAGAAGATTTAGGAGATATAGTGATGATGCTGATAGAGCTATGCCTGATAATCCCAGTATTATAGTTGCTGGCGCCGCATCCATAAGAGCATCATGAAGATCATCTTCTATGTTGATTTCCACAGGAGCTATGGTTAGGGATGTCAACACAATCAAAACCCCGGCTTTAAATAGTGTTGGCTTAAAACCATTTTCAGCGAGAGATATGCGGAAGAAATAATATATATAGAGGGAGAGACCCGCAACCAAGATCACATTATATGCAAGGGATATCACGGGGAGAGATATAACATGTGATAGATAGAGTGGGTTATAGCTAGATATAAAAGGCTCTAGAGGCCTGGTATCGCTATAGATGAGAGCATCAAGAACTATATGTAATAGCCATCCAAAGACTCCTGCGAGGATGTAGCTGAGAGGCTTTTCAGATCCTTGGGATAGATAAAGAGATCTATAGAGGTCTTTTAGAAAACCAAAATATCTCTCGAGGTAATACATAGCTAATCCAGCAATAGAGCCCATAAACACGCCTAGCGGGATCGTGTGAAGAGAGCCATGCACCCTGCCCCCTATAACGCTGAGCATGACCATGATAGGTTCTATATCGACAATAACAGCTGTTGTTATCAGAAAGGTAGGAAGATGGATCCATCTCCTAATAGGTAGACCAACTAATAGACCAGATGCTATGTGATATGATGTGAACGGCATATAAAATATCCCAAAGACCTATAGGAAGTTTAATTAATAAGTTTTATCCTTATCTCATAGCAATGCAGAGGCACAGACAGCCTGAGGGATATAGTGATATCAAGGTTTTCGGCGAACCTCGCCTTTCTAAGGAGGGGTTATGGTTTTTAAACTCAGGAGCTTTTTTGATGAAGTTTAAGGGTTTGAGGGCCTGGGGATCTATTTCCAGAGGCTATATGCCTCTTGATGACCCGGTGGGGGAGGATCCCCACAGATTACCTCCAATCCGATGAAGCTAGAGGATATCCCCACATGGAGAGGTAACGCCCGAGACCCCAGCATAAAAACCCGCTCCTATAGGACGGTGAGGGGTCACATCGTAGAACCTATACCTCCAGGTCTTGATAAGCCTGAGCCCCCTCTCAAAGTCGCAATAAGGGTAGCTAATCATCCTCTTCCTAACTATGATCTTGCCGTCCTCGAAAACCCACTCCGCCTCATCACTCTCACCAATCCCTAGGAGCTTCCTAACCTCCCTCGGAATAGTAGTCCTATAGCCCCCCAGTCCTAGTCCTAGCAAGTACTGGCATGAACCCTGGATAAGCCTAGCCCTTGCATAGTCAGAGAGTCTTGATACATCTATTTCTATTATAGCAGCCACAACAGGTGTATATGTGATGAGCTATATAATCTATTACACATAATAAAATGAAATTCGATGTTCACAGACATATCTAAGAAATACATGCAATGTTCACAAAGATCCCCGAGGATCAGTGAACGGCGCGAGCAACGATCCAAGATCTTGTGTATACAGATTAGATCCAGAGGATCGACTATTTGTAAACGAGGATCGATAGCTGTGAAGATCTTGGCGGGCCCGCCGGGATTTGAACCCGGGTTCTCCGGCTCCGCAGGCCGGCGCCTTATCCTGGCTGGGCCACGGGCCCTACTTTAAATATTTGAATGATAAAGTTTTAATCGAAGATCTAGGTTTAGAGAGAATTTTTATCTTCTAATGTTTAATATAAGATCTTTCTTATATGCATCTAAGATCTTTTTCATTTGATGAGGGAGGCTCTCTGTTTTGAGCCGATCAGGTATATTATTGTTGCTATTACGCTGCTTACTCCTATTACTAAAAGTATTTTCATAAGGTCTGTCTTATTCTGAGAGATGTTTTCTGTGGTAGATATGCTTCTGTTGATATAGACTTTTATAGATACTTCATTACTTTCAGCACTGCCAGTTGTAGATGTTTCTTTGGCTACTGCTTTAAATATGTAAACTCCTGTTTTTGAGAAGAACATGGTTGGTACAACACTTTTTCCGGAGGAGTCTGTGACTATAGATGTATAGTTTCTCCACAACGTCTCTCCAGGCTCTCTATATAAAATAGTGACTGGCAACTGAAGAGGAGGATCTATTGTTATAAAAATTTTTGTGTAATCACCTAACTCAACATCATTTTTCTCAGAAAAAATCTTTATATTAGGAAGGATCTTGTCGACATATAAGGTGATTATGTTGCTCACAGCCTCTTTATAAAAATCTGTCTCTAGACTTCTAGCTCTTATATATAAGAGACCTATATAGGTAGGTCTCCACGTGAATTGAAAAGTTCCGTTTATATCTGGCTGCACATATGATATCAATCTCCAATCGAGACCGTTTAAGCTATATTCTAAGGCTACTCTAATGTATGTGCCGGAAACTGTTTCTCCTTTAATTAATAAAGGATCCATATATCTTATTCTTGAGGAATTTGTCTCAATAAAAATCTTCGGAGTACTTTTTATGACAACTATGAGAGAAGTATTAAAAGATCTTGTTATGCCATATGAAGTTGTATAATACATTGATACATAGATCATATATAATCCTGGGCTGAGAACTAAAGTCTCAGTAAAAATCTTCTCTTCTTCAGGTCCGAGAAACTTCTGTGAAAAAATTTTATAAAGACTATTATTTAGACACATTGTTACATAAACATTATAAATAGGCTGAGGATCAAAGTTTTTGATAGTTATATAAAACATGATCATATCATTCTGTATCTTATGATCTATATAAATAATAGCATTAGACTGAGGAACATATATAAGAACTGGGATCAGCTGTGAAAATATCATCTGTCTCTTACTGCCATTGAAAAATTCTACATATCCGTATAACAAGATCTGAAGTCTATCGCCAGACGCCGAGCCAGGCTTAATATTTGAGTAGCTATATGAAGAGACTGGTAGTGATACTGATAGAGAGATATTATTGCCGACATCTTCGAACACGCCTACATATCTAGAGATCTTCACATCTGATAATATAAGATCTAGGCTAGTCACGTGAAGACGCTCACCTAGTCCCTTCTCTAACACGTATAAAGACACGTTGACAGAAGAGGTTGAGCCTACTATAAACATCTCAGGTATAGATATGTCTAAGCCAAGAATCCAGTCTAGCCATCCACTCACAACATAATGATAAGATCTTGAGTTCGAATAAGTCTCAGATATGACAACAGATGTAGAGAAATATACAAGTAGTAGTACTAGGAGAGATGCTAACAATAGATCTTTCATCTTTTTCTTCCCATCAAAGAATATATTGAGATAGATAAAGAGATTGATGTCAAAACAATTATTAAGTATAAGATTATATTAAGATTTTTACTTTTCTCATCTATTAAAGAGATCTTTCTCTCAACATCATTTATATAAGACAGGAATCTCGACAAATTATTTGATATAGAGCCTATAGAATTGTCTAAAAAATCTAATCGATCTTTTAGAATCCTTATATCTGCATATACCTTCGACATCTCGTTGCTCAGATTTAAATTATGTTGTGAGATATCAATGTGTATAGATCCTTCATCAGAACCTATGTTTATCATATTTATAGAAATACCTAGAGTATCATTAATGTTTATATAGACCCATTTTACATCATAGGGTAAGGGAGCACATATCACGCCGTTATAATCTGTATAACCTATATAGGATGTGCCATAAGAACTTTTTATAACTACATAAGCATCTTTTAAAGGCTCTCCTTCAGAGGATATTATGAAACACGTGATCTTCATAGGATTCTCTTTTAAGATTACTGTTACAATCTTTGTCTTTGTAAGATCATTGTATCTAATAAGAGGTTGAGAGTAATACTTTTCATCTAAATATATAGCGTCAATCTTCTCTCCCCATCCAATGAATCTTATTTTTAACATATTATCGTTTATATAAAGAATAAGTGAGGCGTTTGACAAATCGTTTGGCAACCGAGGTTCTATTATCAATCCCTCTGAAACAATTTTGATCCCGAGAAAACCTTTTAATATTATTCTATAAAAATCTGTAGATAAAAGATCCCCGGAAACAATTTTCTTATAATATAATGACGACAGTCTAAGAGCCTCTGAGAAATAACTATATCTAGCAAGAGTTTCTATAGCAAGCGACATATAATGTTTATTTACATCTATTTTATCAAGATCAATACTTCTCAAGTAATTAACTACATATCTAATATGATCATCTGACTTAGGAGGACTGTAAAAAGATATTGAGATAGCCTCTAAAATATTTGAAGGAGTTAAAAAGCTTTCATTAGAAGATGTCTGATAATTTAAGCCTGTGAAGAGACTTTTTAATTCATTTAACAAAAATTCTTTATAAACTCTGACAACAGAATTGATCTTTTCATCTCCGACAGATAAAGCGATGTCCTCTAACAGATCAATAGTTTTGATTAGAGCTGCTATCTTTATTGTTTTATTACCAGTTTTATAAATAAGATCATTTAATGTTATGATTATTCTTTCTAATATTTTCGAGATATTCAGAGATGAGGCAGATCTTATCACAGGCATTTGCTTAATCATATAGTAAAGAGCTTCTGTAAACATGTAAATATGCTCTGGATCATACATTATATTAGATGAAAATAAATATAGCAAGAATTTTTCTAGCTCGTATGTCATATTAGAAAGAGCGGTTAGATAGATATAGGAAGAGAAAGATACGTCATCTTTTATAAACAACTCTTCGTCAAAAAGATCCCCGTAAAAAAGATTAATACTGTTATAAAGAGATAAAAGATATAGATTCTTAATAAGGATGTTCTCAGTCTTTATATAAGGTTGCTTCTCAGATATCTTTTTAAAAAATTTATATGTGTAATCAATGTAGAATGCTAAGCTACTGAAAATCTCTTTCAAACGTTCATTAAATCCTATTAGTATAGATCCGCAGGATCCTGTTATTTTTATTAGAATGGTAGAGACGTTATGATCCTTTGTATATAAGATCTGAGGCTTAGAATATGGAGCATATATGTACATCTCAATATTTTTGAAAGAATATTTGACAAGATCATCTGATGTATCAAGATTGTATCTCTCATCTGATATTAGGCTTAGTTCTGTTATAATATTGCTCATGTCTGATCTCTTAACACATAACGAGATATAGAAAGATCTGGTGGAGTATAGAGGTGTCACAGTTATCTCTATAATCCCTTGAAGAGTGTTATATATAGTCTTTACATAAAATCCTGCATACTCAACCATAGAGACGCCGTTATACAGATCAAGCATCTCACGATCATATAGTCTCAGACTAAAAATTATATCCAAAGAGTTCTCACGATCTTTATATCTTAAAAACTTAGGCACTCCACCTGAAATGTGCATAGAGACATAAGTGTCATTATAAGTTGCCGAATAAAGATCTTTGAGAACTGCTGTTACATTATTTCCTCCCGCCAAGTAAAACTGTGCTTTTAATATCTCATTATCTGAGTAATTGTAGCTTTCTGAGTAGACTATGAAGTTTAAAGAAGGATCTTTAGATATTGTTAATATTAATATGCTTATCAAGAGAATAGACATTAACTTATTCATTTTTTATCTAAAATACATATATGTTTGTCTAGCTCAAAATATATCACGTCTCAGGCGACTAACGGGCTAATGAGAAGACTTTTAACTATTAAATTTAATTATTAATAGTTATGATATTATAAAGTTATTTGAGATAAACTGTATGAAGATTGTAAGAAGTAGCATGCTGTTGATAGATATATGTCTGACAGTTTTTCTAGGAGTATTTCTTATTCCTGAGCTCTCAGCCGTATTTTACGAGAATCACGTTCTGATGTTTATATTGATTCTTATATATTTTATTGCATTAATTTCAGGAATAGTTATGCTTGTGACTACGGACGATCCTTATGTACATGTTTTCAGCATAGTTATGATCATGGTCTCTATTATCTTTCTTTCACTTGTTTCACCTTATATGGAGAGGATCATAAGAGATCTTATAGATAGATTTTTTTTGAAATAAAGAGATTCTTCTCATAGTTCAAAAGATCCTATGTATCAAGATCTTGATGTATTAGATATTGCCTTGAGAGCTTTTATGGAGAGGTTATTTGAGTGGCCTCAAGCGTCTTAAATATTGTCTGTGAGAATATCGAAGAGATCAATAATGTTCCCCCACTCAAGATCAATAGAATTGACGCATGTAGCCACGCCGATCCTGTGAAACCTCCTCTGGCAAATTGTATGGCAAAGGCATTCAATATTACTACCACGAATATAAGAATGATCTTTAGAGCTGTAATAATATTAGGCTCTATAACAGATATAGGAATTATCTGTGTCTGAAGACCTCCTAAACCTGAGAATACTTGTTGTAGCAAGACCACCAGTGTGAAGACAAATTCTGCTAATGCCACCACAAGGATCGTTAGTACATATATTACGCCTTGAAAAGCTCTTGCAACTTGTTCTCTCTGTTTCCTAAGATTTAATATTCTCTGGATAGTAACACTTAATACATCACCAGTTTTAACAGGATCTCCACCAGCCTCTATAGAGTCGTAGAATATATCTATGCCTCTTCTGACAATCTCGCTACCAGTCTCTCCAACAAAATATAACATAGCTACTTTGCTATCAATACCATTTGACAATCTCGAGTAAAGCTTTCTCAGATGTCTTGTTAATAAACCTAGATCTGTTACTAACATGCTCTTGATCGATTGTGCATAGTTTCTTAACGTGTTATATGTCAGTCCCAGGCTTCTTATGAATATTATGAAGTAGTTTTCCACATCTTTAACTTTACTCTCTATTCTTCTGCCTATGAGACCTGGTATTATAAGAAATGCTCCGAATGATATAAGCAGAAACGCAGGCTCTCCAGATCTTATGAACACGAATACGCCTGTTAGGCCGGCAGCCAAGAATATTATTGGTGAAGTATATAAATAAAGTTTTCTCTCAGGCATATTAATACGTAGATCATGGACAAGATTCTGTTTAGGCATCATTTTTCTGATCAATATGAGAAGCGTGGCTAATGCTGCAGTAGTCGCAAAAAATGATAATATGATCAGCTGTATACTTCCTAGAAAGAAGGATAATAACACCAGGTTTACATCAATAAAAATTGCTGAGCTTATAGCCGCTGTATATATTCCCAACAAGATTTTTAGAGACTCAATTATTCTGTTATAATCTGCTTCGTAAGAAACGATCATAGTATTGTGCTCCATATAAAGAAAAGTCTCGAGATTTTCTCCAACGTTTATAGCCTCAGCAAATCTATTAAGAAAGTCTCTGAAGACAAGGTTCTCAACGTTTTTAGCCTGAATCTTTGTAGCAATCACATGACCATACCCCCATCTTTTGCCTAGACTGGCTATTCTATTCAGTATCATACTGTATCTCCCATACCCTCTTCCAGAGACTCCTCCTAGATTAAACAGTCTCTCATGAGGAGGATTTCCGGTTGACACCGAATACATATGTGTGATCAGATAAAGAAGATCTTCGTCCACGATAGATGTTAAGCCGCTTCTCTTTAACATCTTAATAGTATATCTACTTACCACAGGTATTGGAGAGATCATGAGACTAACAAAGTTATATGGATTAGGCATAAATATAGAGAACAAAGCTATAAAAACTGTGATCCATAGATAAAAATCTTTGACTAAGTCTCTCAAATCTGTCATACTCTTCCTCCTCTCTCTAGTCTTCTGATCATTGTCTCGAGACCAACCTCGTAAGTCTTTACTATAGCTTTCCACACATCAAAATAATTAAATATCTTTCGTTCAACCAGAAGTTTTAGAAAATATGCCCTCTGATCAAGCTCATCATATATCCTCTTCATATTTACTCTAGCAATACCTCTCATAGCAGCAATCTTATTCTCTAGAAGATAACTAGCTCCTCGACCTCTGAACATGAATATATCTCGGGTAGGATCCCATACAAATACTGGCACATATACTATTGCGTCAGCCTTAGGATCGTATCCGATGATCTCGTTAACACTTAAAACTCTTCTCATTAAAACGCCTTCTCTCCATACAGCGTTTTGTATCAGCACGAAATTTAGATTATCCATAAAACTCTTAGGAATCTTTATAGGATCTCCCGTCAATCTCTGTACAACCCTCTCGACACTTGCAGCATGAAAAGTTGATAAAACAGGATGGCCCGTCTGCATAGCTTGAAAAGCTATTGAAGCTTCGACGCCTCTTATCTCTCCTACAATAATATAATTAGGTCTCTGTCTCAAGGCGGCTCTCAAAAGATCAAACATAGAGACGGAGGATTCTTTTGCGCCAGTGTCTCTAGTAAGCTCTCTCACCCAGTTTAGATGAGGAAGCTGAACTTCGGCAGTGTCCTCAATAGATACTACCTTGTATGTAGGAGGTATAAAAGCTGCCATAGCATTTAAAGTAGTGGTCTTTCCAGAGGCTGTCTCGCCACATATGAAGCCGCTCATATTGCTGTTTAAAAGAATCCATATATACGCAGCTATCCTAGGATCCATTGTGTTCCATGCTATAAGCTGTGTAATACTTATAGGTATCTTACTGAATTTTCTTATAGTAAAATTAGATCCGTGGAGACTTACATCATGTCCATACACAATATTTATTCTGGAGCCGTCTGGAAGAGTAGCATCTACTATAGGTCTGGCATGTGAGATAGGTTTTCCAATTCTCTCAGCAAGTTTTATCACAAAACTGTCTAACTCCTCTTCTGTCTTAAATTCTATGTTGGTTTCTAAAGGACCGAATATCTTATGAAAAACATACATGTATCCGATGCCTCTACAAGTGATGTCCTCCAGCCAAGGATCTCTGACAAAAGGCTCTAGAAAGCCTAGTCCTATTTTATCTCTGACTATATAATACTTAACATATTCATAATCTTTCTCATAAACAGGTATTCTACTGATTTTTTCATTAAGCTTCTCGTAATCAACAGGTGATCCTGAGATCTTAATAATTTTCTCAAGCTTCTTCAGCAATATGTTTCTCTTCTCGTTAGGATCTTCAGAGACGTCACTTTCATAAATATTCTCAGCAAGTTTTAACTCAATTAATCTTATAAGATTATTATGAGGTCTCGGAGGCTCTATAACAACATATTTTCTATAACCACTTACAGTGCCCTCAGGAGGCATATAGATGTGAACAAATATTCCTTCGCCCACAGGATAGATTATGTTAACATTTCTAAGTCTTTTCATATCATAACTAAGCTCGTGTGTCTCGTAGAATCTAGGGACTTCCAGCTCTCTAACGATCTTATTAATATACTGAAGGAGATAAGGATATTCTTTAACAACTTTTGACAATCTAGGGTCTAAAGGGATCTGAAGTCTCATGATTCATCATGCTCTCGCAAGTGATAGAGGAAGTATTTTTATACCAAAGGCCGGGTCTATATCAAATGCTATCATACTATCAACAGGTCCTAAAGCACCTCTTAGTTTCACGATCTCCATAAGTTTAATAAGCATTCCTCCTATCTCAAAAGATCTTAGTCTTATATATCCGTCGCATACGCTTCTAGCTCTGATCATTATCTCTTCGCTCAGCGCTCCTGGATGAACTGCCAATATAACTACTTTATCTTGGGAAACAACATTCTTAGCCACAGTAAGAAAATCAAGAACTATGTTAGTATTCGCATAGACTGCGAGAACTGAGAATGAGTCTAGAATAAAGATGTCCCAATCTTCCATAGTTTTCTTCATAAACTCGCTAACAATCTGAAGAAGAGATCTTGCTATATCTTTAGCCCATCTAGCTCCTTCGATATGCACAGGAAATATCTTTAGTGCTCCTCTGAGAAAATAATTTGTTACATCAAGGCTTACACGTTTTGATTGTAGAAGAAATTCTCTTATGGTAGACTCAGTGGTTATATAATAAGCTTTGAAACCATCTCTCAATCCTCCATAAAGTATCTGTTGAATAAACACGCTCTTCCCAGTCCCATGATCACCTTCAATTAATAGTAAAGAAGGTATAGGAATGCCTCCTCCAATTCTTGAGTCAAGCTCCTCGTTTCCTGTGGATATAAAAGATCTTTTCATAACAAGAGCACCGTCATGAAAATACAAGCACTCTCACAGCTTTTGAACATGGAGATATCACACTTATATAACCATAATCAATACGCAAAAGATCTATTGGTAGATAGATATCTAAATATAAGATCTCGCCCGGCATAAGATATCTATGTGTATCATAACTAAAAACTTTTTCTCCAGCAACAATCTTTTTAATACTCCAACAGCTGATGTCTGTATTCTCACATTGATGTAATAGATAAGTATAGGGCTTGTTATTAACATATGAAACAATTATGATCTTAAGATCCTTGATATCTTTTAGAGCAGATGATCCTTCGTTTATCAACATAATCTCGATCATATTATAAGATCCTGAGGAGAGATTCAGTATCTTTATATGTTCACACTCATTTTTCTCTCTCATGTTTTCTCTAATCATATTATAGGTTAATGATGTCACATTCAGAAACTCATAAAAAGTATATATGCTCAAGAATATTATTGTGAGACTTAATAAAAACGCTGCGACTGGGCTGGAAAAGCCTTTTCTCAAAGGTCTCACCCATTGAATATATACTCGGCTGAGACGCCGTTAGGCAGAACAATTATTATTTTTATAGGAAGGGAAAGCGCGGTATTATTATATGCTCTGACGATCAAGGTCTCTCCAACGCTCCATATGTTATCCTGATCTGTGTCTATGTAATTCCAGTTTCCTAAGCTATTGACTGAGTTGTATACGAGAAATAAAGTTCTAGAGCTGTCTTGAAGATAGACGTCTGTAGATGAAAGTTCTTGTGAAGATATTGATCTAGCCCCAGTGTTTTTGGCATAGATCACTATATAAACAGTTCCTGTGTCAGATGTGTTAAAAGAGACTAGAGATATAGATATTGATGTCTGGATCTTTTCTTGAGCATTTCTAACCATGATCCTCATGGAGGAGTCTAAGACTCCAAATTGTGTGAATAGAGCAACAGAAATCATTGATGCCAATATGATCCCTGCTATAACTATTATCATAGTATTTATACTCTCTGAAACCATATTCTCATCCTAAGCTGTTGTTATCCATGGCGAGCTTCAGAACTTCCTCGCCAGCTTTTTTATCATCTATTCCAAAGACTTTAGCAAGATTATACATATAAATGATCTGGTCGTTAACTCTCAGACCAAGTTTTCTAGCTTTATAAACAAAATCTAGAACGCCTGATATTATCTTCTCCTCTTCTTCATCTATCAACTCAGTTTTTCTCATAAATTTTGCTATCTCCTCAATAACATCTCTAGGCACACGATCAATCATTTCATCAACCCATTTAACAAGTTTTATCAGACCATAGAGACCTAGTCTAGAAGAGGATCTATATATGATCTCTCTAGAGATACTCTCAAGACTCTCACGAGAAACCTCCTTATCCTCTCTCTTGCTCTCTCCAACTTGCTGAGAAATCTCTCTTCTCCCAAGACTTTCTAATGCCTTCTCAAAACTCTCAATAATCTGACTGGTTCTTGGAACACCTTTTTTAGAGCCTCCTCCATAGATCTTTAGAATATTAAATGGATTAAGAACATCAGCCACAGTGGCTCTCATATCAACAAGAACACTCTTGATCTCATCAATACTTTTAGAAAAATCTTCTCTAACCTTCTTAATCTCATTCTCAACATTATCAACTCTAGAAGAAAACTCTCTCAACTTAGAATCAACAATTAAAGAGATATGCTCAGCAACAGCCTCTTTGATCCCATTCACATCTATAACAGGCTGTTGAAAAGATTGAGAAACGCTTGCTTTAATCTCCTCCTCAGACGGCCTCTCAAGCTCTGAAACAATTTTCCTACCAAATCTTCTTATAACAGGATGAACAAAAGTTCTACACAAAACACAGTTGCATGACCACAGAACTTTTTCTTTCATCTTTTCCTCATCTATGATCTTATGGTCACCTCTGTATTCTCACGACGATATCTTCTGAAACGAATTATATATGCTAAAGATGTCAGAAAAATATGAATACCAATTATGAGAGACAGAGAAGATAGAAGAATAAGAATAAGAGATATAAGATCCTCATATCTACTTGACAAATAGAGAAGAATAGATCCTAACGCAATAAATCCGAGACCTTCTATCATCACAAAAATAATAGAAGTATTAGGAATATAAACAATAGAAGAAGAATTAGAAGAAAAAGACAAAAAAACATACTGTTTTAAACTATTCATATTCAGAGCCTCATCACGCTATCTCTACCCAAGATCTATATATGAATATGTTAGAGACGCTGGCACAGTTCTTTCCACGGTGAGGGCAGATCCTATAGGAGGCTTGATCTCAACTTTAAACACATCATAGGGTTGAAGACCTTTGCCAAAACCTAATAACTGACCTAGTTTACTAAAGTTTATTACAACAAGGATCTTTTCACCTGCCTGTAGTACGGTGTCTCCATTGTTAGGCTGTCTCCATACCACAGCCACGCCACTCCATGTAGTCCCAGCTGAGCTACATAACGAGTCTACATCAAAACTGGTCGCATCAGTTTTGGCCTGCGTAGACTCATTATAAGCATTAGTAATTCCTCCCTTATTAATTACCCACACAGCTATGTCTGCCTTTCCGGGCGTGAGATCTACGTCTTTCTGCCCAGCTGATAATCTTACCGGTATAACTACGCATGAAAGATTATGAGTAGTCGCAGTATCTACTTCCGCCAGAACCGTCCCGTCGATCTCTAGCGCGCTACTTGCCTGGGCAAGGCCTTGTCCCATGACTTCTTTGCTTCTCTGTGTGGTGTAGAAGCCCATGTTTAATACTACGAATGCTAATGCGGCGGCTACTACTACGAATGCTATGAGTACTATTGCCGCCTCTATACCTACTATAGCTTTATATGTTTTTCTTCTCATGGTCTCACCATGTTTTCATGATCTATTCTCTCTATGTCTCTTTTTACTCTATTTCTCTGAGGCGACTGATAATCGAATAATCTTCTCTCTTTTTTAACTATAGTTTTTTCGTCTGATAATCGTGATATTAAGTTTATGGTCGTCCTGATCATCCTCTATATAGTTCTGTATATTACGAATGATATTGTTGTCGCCAGGGTCAACGAGCCTAGAAGTGCTATGAGGCTTCCAGAGGGCGTGAGTAAAGTTGTGAATCCTGTGAAAAGTGATGAAAACAACAATATGAGACTAGTCTTTTTCAAAACTATTCTAGGATGAGCTGTGCCAAAGATCTTTGATAATATCTTAGCTATAATGCTTCTCTTGTATCTAGCGTAAAAAGGCAGTTTATAAAATACTGTTAGCCCTTCATCAGTTATTTTATACACAGTGAGAGTAGTTTTTATATAGATCCCGAATACCTTAAGTATTTTTGATATAATCTCTAACAATCTGCTTCTTCTCTCTATTCTCTTGAAAAGTCTCAGCCTACTCTCACCAGAATATGTATCGAGATAAGTCTTGGCTCTATCAACACTTAGTCTCATTGCATCAGCTATATTATTTATAGACAGTTCTCCTCTTTTACTACTAGCTAAAGCTATGAGAGCATCTGCCAGATGAATATGTCTAGATATCTCATAAGCAAGATCAAGACTCATCTCTCTCCTCTCTTCTCTAGAGATCCTTTGTCTATTATCATGATAAAGAATTGATAATAATCTGTTATAAAACTCCAGCCCTGTCTCAGACAATTTATAAAGACCTTTATCCTCAATCTTCTCTACAAGACCTTTCAAAACCATTTTTCTAATAGAATCAATAATAGATTTATGTCTCTCACCAAGAGCTTTTGATATATCTCTAGTACTCATATACCCTTTGGCGCCTAAGAGCAGCATGATCCTTAGCTGCAGACCGCCTTTTGAGAAATCAATAATAGAATCAAGTTCTCTTAAAATTTGAAGCTTAGAATTATAAGAATTTAACATAGTCTCAATCAGATGTTCATGATAAGAATCATTTATCAAGAAAACCGCCCCAGACTACGCCAGGAAAATCTGTATATGAAAAATAAATGTTTCGTTCCCACAATAAAACCCTATGAAAAATTTGATCTTTAACGACAATTAAGCTTACTAAACATATGATGCACATAAAATCAATATCTTACTATTAAAATAAATAACGTAAAAAATAATAATGATATTCAATATCTAAGAGACATATCTATATCATAACCAGCGATCAATAAACAATCAATTAAAGCCTAAGCAAAAAGTAATGAAGAAAATTCTTTAAAATAAATATTCTAAACAAGTCGCAAATAGTTATGTAGAGAAAATGATTCTTAGAGAATATCTGACAAATAGCTGACGAAGTTTTTATTTTGAAATAATGTGGCTAGTATATAGATTTAATTAATCCAAAATATTTACGACAAATATAGGATCCTATCGATCAGACTCTTCTTTTAGGTTCTACATTTTTCATTCTCAGATTATAACTTTTACATCTTCTACATTTAACTGCTGTGGGAGGATTTATTGCTCCACAGTTTCTACAGATTTTCTTTTTTAATGCTCTATTGATCACTATTGTTGTAAGCTCTGGCGTGAGAGGCATTTCACAACCTTATTCATAATATTGGTCATATACTTAAAAGCTTTCACAGGCTATGATAAGTCTATCTATTGCTCTAATGATTTCTTTTATATTTTGCTATAAAGGTTTATATGGAG
>Ga0326761_1000010_pt1 | contig 56873 bp, 60 predicted proteins | sample GCREP_P_FD_207739 | JGI IMG/M metagenome (GOLD analysis project Ga0326761, IMG submission 207739) | Hot spring water microbial communities from Geyser Creek Basin, Yellowstone National Park, WY, United States - GCR.EP_P | ecosystem: Environmental > Aquatic > Thermal springs > Unclassified... | reverse complement strand
GGATAGGCTCGAGAACGTGCTGACCGTGGAGCCAGGGCAGGAGGTCGAGGTGGCAGGCCTGCGCATCACGGCACACGAGGCTGGGCACATCATCGGCAGCCTCCAATTCTCTTTCGACCTCGGAGACGCCCTCGTGGTGTACACGGGTGACTTCAACCTGGACAGGAGACTCATCTTGAGACCCGCGGAGGTTGTTAAAGGTGACTTGTTGATCATCGACGCAACCTACGGAAGCCCTAGGTACATATTCCCCCCGCGCGCGGAGCTCTACAAAGCAATTGTGAGCCGCATCAATCAAGCCGTGGAGAGCGGAAGAAGCGTGGTTGCCAAGGGGAGGAAGCTAGGTGTGGCGCAGGAGTTGACAGCATTAGTGAGCATGGCGACGCATCTGGTACCCCTCGTGGAGAGCAGCGTAGCCAGGTACAACGAGCTCTACGAGCTCCTCGGCGAGCCTCTGGGTCGCTACGTCCTGTGGTATGGAGGCGGCGCGCTTACCTCAAGCGCAGTAGTGATATCCAGGCTCGGCGCGAGGTACGCGGGCTTCAGCGAGACCATCGTGTGCACTGGCTGGGCCCTTGGAAGGGGGTTCCCGCTGTCCAGCCACGCCGACTTCGCGCAGCTAGTTCGCTACGTGCTTGACAGCAAGGCCTTGCTCGTGGTACCTTTCACAGGCTTCAGGCACGAGTTCTCCAGCTTCTTGAGGGAAAGCTACGGCATCGACGCGCACAGTGAAAACATCGTGAAGATCGCACTGTAGCGCGGTAGCGCGCGCAGCGCGGTAGATTTTTACCCCGCTCACCTCCTAAACACGTATGACGGAGAAAGAGAAAGTGCGCATCGGGATTATAGGAGGCAGCGGCCTCTACTCCCCCGACTTCCTGGAGAACGCTAAGGAGGTAAAGGTCTACACCCCCTTCGGGAACCCCTCCTCGCACATAGTCGTGGGGGAGGTCAGAGGGGTTAAAGTCGCCTTTTTGCCGAGGCACGGCAGAAGGCACGAGATACCGCCACACATGATCAACTACAGGGCGAACATCTGGGCGATGAAGGAGCTTGGCGTGGAGAGGTTGATCTCAGTGTCCGCGGTCGGAAGCCTCAGAGAGGACTACAAGCCCGGCGATTTCGTCTGCACAGACCAGTTCATAGACATGACGAAGAGACGCGTCTACACATTCTACGACGGACCGGAGGTTGCGCACGTGTCCATGGCCGACCCCTTCTGCCCCGAGCTCAGCAGTCTCTGCGTGTCCACAGCTAGGCAGCTGGGCATAAAGATACACGAGAGGGGCACCTACGTCTGCATAGAGGGGCCGAGGTTCTCGACGAGGGCTGAGTCCAGGCTCTGGAGGCAGTTCGGTGCGGACATTATCGGGATGACGCTTGTGCCCGAGGTGAACCTAGCTAGAGAAGCCCGCATGTGCTTCCTAAATATTGCGATGGTCACCGACTACGACGTGTGGGCGGAGAAACCGGTAACAGCGCACGAGGTTGCTCGAGTGATGGCTGAGAACACCGAGAAGGTGAAGGCGCTCCTAAGGGAGCTTATCCCGAAGATTCCCGAGGAGCGCAAGTGCAACTGCGCAAGGTATATGGACGAGGCGCTGCTCTGAGAAAAAGGTTTTTCCCTTGTTTCTGCCCCCGTGCGCGGGTGCACGCAGCCAGCAGGTAAGGGCTTTTCGGGAAAACGCGGGGGCACCCCGCGCAGCTCGCAGTAGCGTCGGCACTCAAGATCCCGGCCATCGCGCACATCCGCTTCTTAGCGCTCACCGCCTGCCTGGCTCCTCATTCAAGTAGCACTACTACCCCCGCACCCTTTGTATTTTATGCCTTCCCATGATCTCCCAGACTTCTACTTCCACGCCTTCGCCGAGCTTGCTCCTTATCTCCTCCTCCTGGGGCATAGGCACCTCGAAGGTGTTGTAGTCCTCTAGGCTCATTAGCTGCACGTAGTCACCTGTGACCGCTACTACTTGGGCGTTGAACTTCTTCACAACAGGCACTTCTACCTTCGCGTCTGTCGGGACTACGATGCTGCGCTTAACGCCGTCGAATATTCCAATGCCGACAATCCGGGCCTTCGCGGAGCCGTGCTTACCCGTTTTGCTCTTCTCAACCTCGACGACGCGGCACGGTTCCCCGTCGATGACTATGAAGGAGCCCACCTTCACGTTGCCAGCTTCTTCCGGACGTGTGGACATGCGTGCTCGCTCGGAGGTAGCAGTCGGGGTTATTTACTTTTTATGTGCACGCGCGTGAGCTACAGGGACGCCCCGGCTAGTCCAGGACGAAGACTTTTAGCGAGGGCTCCACGGGCTCAATGTACTTTCTCAGCACTTTGGGGAGCACCACATGGCCGTCTTCCGTCTGGTAGTTCTCGACTATTGCAGTTATAGTTCTCTGCACGGCAATAGCCGTACTGTTGAGAGTGTGGACGAAGCCCTTGCTGGGCGCACCAGGTGTTTCTGCGTAGCGTATATTCAGCCTATAGCTCTGCCAGTCAGTGCAGTTGCTGCATGAGACCATCTCCCTGAACTTTCCCTGAGCCGGCATCCATGCCTCGAGGTCATACTTCTTTGCCGCCACAACCCCCAGATCCCCCGATGCTATGTTGACCACCCTGTAAGGTATCCCGAGACCCTGCCAGAGCTCCTCAGCATTCCTGATAAGCCTCTCGTGCCACTCCCAGGACTCATCGGGGTGCGAGAAAACGAACTGCTCAACCTTGCTGAAGTGATGAACCCTGAAAATACCCTTCGTGTCCTTCCCGTGCGCTCCCGCCTCCTTCCTGAAGCTCTGGCTCACTCCGGCGTAGAGTAGAGGCAGATCGCGCTCTGGTATAACCTCGTTTGCGTGGAGCGCGGCTATGGGGTGCTCAGCCGTGCCTATGAGGTAGAGGTCCTCGCCTTCTATCTTGTATATCATGTCCCTGAAGTCCTCGAAGCTGATAACCCCTGCGAGGACCTCCTCCTTGAGCATTAAGGGAGGTACTAGTATCCTAAAGCCCTTCTTCGCCAGGAACTCGAGTGAGTAAGCTATCAGTGCCAGCTCGAGCCAAACCAGGTCGTCGAACATGTAGTAGAAGCGCGCTCCCGCAACCTCGCCGGCCTTACTCACATTAGTCAGCCCCTTGGCCTCTAGGAAGTCTGCATGTGGTATAGGTTTCCAATCGATAACCTCGTAGTCCATCTTCAAGCCTTTCCGCTCCGTCTCGCTAAGGAAGGCCTCCAGGTAATCTCTCGGCACCCGTGCCCTCCCCCAGCACCTGACGGGGACATTGTAGGAGTCGTCGGGACCTATGGGAACACTCTCATGGATCACGTTAGGTATCCTCCTCAGGATCTTTTCCCGATCCCTCTCAAGCTCCGCGAGCTCGCGCTGTAACTGCTCTACCTGCTTGCTGAGAGCCCTGGCCTCCTCCAGGAGCTTGCCTTTCTCGCTGGGGTCCGCGGTCCTTAAGGCTGACGAGACTACGTTGAGCCTGTGCCTAGCCTCCTCATACTCCTTCTTTTTCCTCCTCCACTCAGCGTCCAGCCTTAAGGCCTCGTCGACAAGCGCTGGGTCCATGAACCTGGCTTTGAGGTTCCAGCGCAGCTTTTCCGGGTCGTTTCTGAGGTAGTAGAGTATCGACCACATGCTGCGCGAAAACCTCGCTAAAGGCTACAAAAACGTTACCGCCCTGCGAGGGAAGTGCTAGCGGAGAACCTCCGCACCGCCGTTAAGGTGAAGGTACAGGGCCAGGTGGAGTGGCACGTTGACTACGTCGCTGTCGCTCTCAATTGTGTAAAGCAGGACTCTTGAAGGGAGTTTCCTCATCCTAACCCTTACCTCCTCGTCGCCGAAAACTATAGCCTTCTTCAGGATGTCCTCCGCGGTGAGCGCCTCTAGCTCGGAAGCTGTCAGCTCGAGGACTTTGAGCCCCGTTTTCCCGTGGAGCGTCCCCGGTAGCCGTATCAGCCTGTGGACATCTATTGTAACCTTCTCGTCTATCTTCGCGCTCAGCTCGTTCACAGCCGTCTTTATCAGGTCCTCCCACTCAGCCTTGGGCAGCTCTGGAAGTCCGCTACCCGCGATTCTCTCAGATAGCAAGAGCGCAGCGTACCTGGCTATGCGGCCGGGCCAGCCCGGCGTCTCCGCGTCGTACCGGAAAGCGTAGAGCCCCCCTTTGGACCTCCTGAGCATGAGCTCAGGCTCCAAGCCCAAGCCGCGCACGTAATCACTGATCTCCCGCCTAGCGTCCTGATCTAGGCTCATGAAGTCCTCGCGCTGGACGTGGATGTGGAAACCTCGGTGCCCCGAGAACGTGATGGCCACCTCGTTCCTTGACACTCCAAAGTCGTTCTCAAGGAGATCCAGGAGCTTCAGAGCCTCGTCGCGGGCTGAGTTTATGCAAATGTCACAAACCCAGCTCTTCCTCTCCAGGTTCTCGCTGCCGCAGACAGGGCAGGCGCGTGGCTGCCCCCGCCCCTCTGCGCCGCAGTTCTTGCACTTCCACGTGTCGTGAAGCTCCTTGCACGGAGTGTCCACATGGTCTATATCGATGTCGAATACGAGCTCAGCCCCCAGCCACCCCTTCCCGCTCATCTCGGGGGCCGAAGGGCTCTCATAGAGAGCCGTCGAGTAGTAGGCATGCTGGGGCACACGCGACCTGAGAAACTCATTGAGCTCGTTCCCGTTGCCGAAGGAGATGTGTCTCAGCATGCCTTGAACACCGAAGAGCTGGAAGCCGTACTCCCTCTTCTCTAGGTGCGAGGGCGGGGGTACGTAGGTCCTCCTGTAGTAGCTCTTGAAGAGGTTGAGGGCGAGGCTCGACAAGGGCCTCACCAAAGCTCCTTGACCTTGACCCGGCGACCGCGTAGTGCCCGGTAGAAGTACTGGAGAGGGTGCTTCACCCCTTCACAGGACCATCTGCAGAGCCCGTAGGAGCGCATATTGTCGCACTTGTAGGGAAGGTACTTCACCCTGGATCCTCGGAGTCCCGCGATATGCTCCACTTGGTACCTTGCGATGTCCTCTCTGAAGTCTGGGGAGTGCCTGAAGACCTCGAGAGTTTCCTCGACAGAAAAGCCTATGTTGAGGAGAAAGCTCGCCAGAGCGAACCTAGCGCTGTGGGGCAAGTTCTTCCCGGATAGCTGCTGGTGTAGTAGCTCCCTAATGCAAGGAGGAAGCGCCTCCTCGCCTCTCCTTGATGATATATCCCTGGCGACGCTCCTGATATCCTGCTGTCTTGCCGACCAGGCCCTGGAGACCTCCTCCACAACCCTGTAAACACCTTCTGGTATGTTTCCGGAGACCTCGGCCCTTTGTACAAGGCTGATCACGTATTTCTTCACACCGGTCTCTAGCAGCCTTGCCAGCTCGCGCCAGCTAACCCTGACATAACCCTTCTCCAGGACCCTGTTTGTGAGCTTCCACTCACCAGTGAACTCAGGCTGGGCAGACACAAAGTACTTGAAGTGAATAAGCACATTCGGATCTACAGGGCGCACATCCCACCCGAGAACCTTTACCGCAAGGTACAGGAGCTTGTCGCGAGAACCTTTCTCCAGGTCTTTCAACAGGAATTCGTACACAGCCTTCGCGTACAGCGTGGAGAACTTCTCCGTCAAACGGTCATCGCCAACCCCCGCCAGTATGAGCAGTGTTGTGTAGAAGACAGCGACTTCGAGCATGTAATCCTCTTCGGGCGAGGGAAGCTTCTCGCCCTCCACAGCCTTGAGCAGGCGCTCCCTAGCCTTTTCGAGTATTAGGTTGCCAAGGGGCGTGGAGGCTATGTCCTCCAGGGTCAGCTCGAGCTCCCTTAGGCTGCTCAAAGCCTCGGGTACGAAGGGGTACCGGGAAAAGTCCTCGGGAGTTAGGACTACTCTGAGCTGCGTGGCGCTCATTCTACTCGCGGGGCTAGGAGGTATTTCAGCGTGCCTCCGCCGGCGACGTCGAAGGTCAGCTCCAGGGGCATGTTTGTGGCGAACCTGAGCGAGACGATGTCGCTCACGCGGTACGCCTTGGACACGATCTTGTCGAGGAAGTCTATGCCGTAGATGGCCTCGGCGGGCTCCTTCACGTCTATCTCCATCAGGCTGCCCTCGCTCAGGGAGAAGCGGGTCTCCACCTCCCCCTTATCGCTCCTCGCGATCATCAGGAGGTTCTCGTCCTCAGCCTTGAGCCGCACGGACTCCGCGACGAGCTCAGCGTCCTTGAGGGCATCGCGGAAGGTATCGCTCAGCATCTTAGCAGCAACGGTGAAGTTCAGCCTGGGAGTGGGCAGCTCCTGCCCCGCTATGTCGAGCAGCGGAAGGCGGAACCTCCTCTCAGCCTTGCCCGCGAGCGTCACCGTGAGCCTGTTACCAGAGACCTCCATCACCAGCTTGTCCCCCGACTTGGCCCTCTTCATAACGTCCACGAGGTCGTCGAAGCTGACTCCGATCTTAGCCTCAGCCTCAACCTTGTACTCCTCGAAGACCGTCGGCGGCATGAACAAGTCCACCATCGCGACGCGCCCAGGGTCGAGAGCACGCAGCTTCAAGCCCTCGGGCGTGGCGACAAAGCTAGCCTCCTCAACTATCGCTGCCAGGCCCTCGATTATGTACCTCCACTCCCGCGCCTCCGGGAAAACCAGCCTCACCACCTCGGCTCACCAGCCTCAAGGCTTCAGTTGCGCTAATAAGGTTAGCGTGTGTTTAAGCGTGCACCGCGCGGTGCCTAACTACGCCGCCTTTTTACCCCGCCTTCAGCGGGGGTCATCTGAACTAATCCTCCCTCTTCCTAGGCTCGAGGGCTAGTGCGGAGCCTGTGCGAAGCTGGGAGCCTCGACTCGCTGCGTCAGTTTTTGCGCGCGCAAGACCCTTGACCCCCTTCGCTGAAGCCGGTCCCGCAGCAGTACAGCTGGCGCCTCACGCGTACTCCCGGTAGACCTTCCTGCACTTGGTGCATATGTAGAATCGTGTCGCAGGCTCGTCGCCTGCCCGCGTTTGAACCTCGTAAACATAGGCTCTGTCATTGCCGCAATTCTCGCAAACGAAGGGCACTATGGGCAGTGTGGAAACATCTACGTCAACAATGGAGATCTTGTCGAGGGGTTTGCGCTCAATGCTCTCAGTGACCCTGTACCCGGGGTTCCCCGAGGAATTCTCTTTCACGTAGCCGCAGACTCTGCACTTAAGGACCCTCCTGCCCTGGACCATTGCCGGCAGCAGTACGGCTCCGCACTTGGGGCAGAACTCCATCGAGGTGCACCTTTTCCTAGGGCTTCGCACCCCCGCTTATAAAAGGTTTTTCAGGAGAGATCCCGTGTGTGGAGCATAACGCTTATAGCTTCTGCTATACATCCCGGGAGACGGTGCTGCAGTCATGCGCGTGCCCAGCGTCATCAGGACGTACTGCCCCCGGTGCAGGACTCATACCGAGCACGAGGTGACACTGTATAAGGCGGGTAAGAGACGTACGCTGGCTGAGGGGCAGAGAAGGTACCTAAGAAAGTTGAAGGGATACGGCTCTAAGCGCAAGCCAGAGCAGAAGAGAACCGCGAAGGTCACTAAGAAGCAAACGCTGAAGCTGAAGTGCAAGGTGTGCGGTTACACGTACCACAGAGAGGGTATACGCCTCAAGAAGCTCGAGATAGTTGAGAAGGTGAAGTAGCGCTATGCCGCGCCACGGGCGGGTTCTCATACCAAGGCCCAAGAGCGTGTTCATCAAGGTGAGGTGCCCCGACTGTGGCAACGAGCAAGTAACCTTCAGCCACGCCTCTATTGAGGTCAAGTGCCTGAAGTGCGGGAAGACCCTAGTCCAGCCGAGCGGGGGGAAAGCAGTCATCCTAGCAGAGGTGCTAGAGGTCCTGAGATAGCCGAAGTGGACAAGCTATCCTTCGCGCCAAAAGCTGTAGTACTGCATACAACTTTTTAAAGCGGAGAGGCGCGAGGGTAGCGGTGTTTGGGGCGTGGTAAGGAAAAGAGCCGCCTTCCCCCAGCTTAATGAGCTCGTTGTGGGTACAGTTACCGAGATACACGATCACGGCGCATTCGTGACCTTAGACGAGTATAGAGGGCTTAGGGCGTACGTCCCCCTAGGCGAGGTCAGCCACTCGTGGTTCAAGAGCATTAGGGAGGTCCTAAAGGTGGGTCAGAAGGCAGTGTTCAAAGTGATACGGTCGGACCCCAGAAGGGGCATAGTTGATGTATCGCTCAGAAGGGTTTCGGACAGCGAGCGGAGAGCAAAGCAGCTCGAGTGGAAGAGGGCGCTTAGGGCTGAGAAGATTCTCGAGAGCGCAGCCAAGATGCTGGGAAAGACCCTCGACGAAGCCTACGAGGAGGTGGGCTGGAAGCTCGAAGACTATTACGGTGAGATGCTGAAGGGGTTAGAGGAGGCTGCCACAAAGGGGGCTGACGCCTTAAGGGTGGCTGGTGTGCCCGACGAGTGGATCCCCGCAGTCCTGGAAGTCGCGAAACAGAGCATAAAGCTGAAGAAAATCCGGAAGAGTGGCGTGATCACATTGAGGTGCGTAGAGGGGGGGTTGCCTGCTCTGAAAAAAGTTCTTACATCTTGGGAGCAGAGCCTGCAGATACCTGACACTGTGTCCGTGGAAATCTACACAATCGGAGCGCCGAGGTACAGGCTCGACGTAGAGGCGCTAGACCCTAAGGTTTGCGAGAAAATCTTTGAAGGTGTAGTTAGCACGATACTGAGTGAAGCTAAAGCAGCTGGTTGCACTGCCTCAGTTGAAGTCCTGAAGAAGTGAGAAGGCATGGGCAGAAGGGGGCTTCTGAGAAGGTGCACCCTGTGTGGTCGGTACACGCTCAGGGAAGACAGCTGCCCCTACTGCGGCGGCCCAGTCAAATCCCCCCACCCGGCTAAATTCTCACCCGAAGACCCCTACGGCCCCTACAGGAGGCGGATGAAGCTCTACAGCGAGAGGTCGCAGGCAAGCTAGCCTGGGGTCTCATCCACACCGGGCTTTCTCCCCTCACTCGCGGAAAGAGGATCCGCCCTGATTAAAAGCACCAATCACAAGGAAAGAATGATCGCTGCTAGGTTAGCCTTTCACCTTGAATATTTTGACCCAGCCGTTGGGCTCTGAGACGTATACGAGCTCGAAGTTCTTCAGCGGGGGTATGTTCAGCACAGGACCCTTATACCCCTGCAGCTGCTGTGCAACAAAGCTGTCGAAGATGAAGAGCTGCTGCTTGTAGTTTCGCGTGAAGATCATCCTGTATAACGTAGCGTTAAGCGCTTTGGGGGTGTTTGCGGGTAAGAGCAGGTATATGGTATTACCATATTGATCGGTAAGGCTTGCATAGGTTCCGTTTCTATAACCATAGATGTAATCTGACGCATCCAAACCTATCCATTTGAGCATCTGTGGGCTTTTCGCCATGTCGCCACCTAGAGCTGGATGTATCATCGAGAAGTAGACGTTTACTCCCTGGAACAACTGGACGCTTTGGAGCGGCTCAAATACGACGACGTAGGTGACATTGAGCTCTTTAAATATTCTTAGGGCTGTGTCCTCATCGGACATGAAGGCTGTTGCTATCTTTTGTATCTGCTTGGTATCTATTGTAGCATTGTCACACGTCGTCTTTCTACCCGTATTTACGCTAATCCAGTACCCGTAGTCCCACCAAGTGGCAATGGTGGCATCGCGGGGAACATTGAGTTTTATCCATTCGAGAGCGGATAGCCAATCCATGTACTCGTAGTTGTACCTAACAACAGGTACTGAGGAGGAGAGTATGAGTGGCGGCTGGTGCGAGTAAAGGGGTATCTTCGAGTTCAGGATCGAGGGGGAGAATATCAGCAGGGTGACTAGCGCGACCGCGAGGAACCAGCCCGGCGAGGTCTCTCTGCGCTTTCTAACCTCCCTGACCTCAACAAGCTCTCCCGCCCTGTCCAATAGCTCCACTAACCCTAGGGAGCCGACCGCCGCTACGGCAGGCGATAAGAGGAGTAGGAGGCGGACGATCGAGGAGGAGAAGTAGAGAGAGGCGGCGAAGTACAGGGCCGCGAAGAGATCGTTCACCCTCTCCTTAGCCCTCATAAGCGCTATGTACGCGCCCAGAGCTCCGAAGAGCAGTGCTGTCTGGAAGTCCTCGAAGATTTGGTTCCACGTGGGCACCGCGTGCTCTGCTACCGTGGTCACTCCGGGCTCTCGGATCACTGGGACTAGTACCGCCAGAATCCTGCCGGCAACGCCGGCTAAAACACCGGTAATACTGCCCACCGCTATTACAGCTGTGATTAACACCGCTATCGCTAGTAGAATGCTTCTACTGCTGAGCCGCGGCAGCGCCTTTCTGCGAATACCTAGCAGTACGAGAACTGCCACCGCGCTTGCTGCAAGGGGAAGCGCCCCTGTGAGCGAGAGGAAAGCTGCCTTAGGGCCGAAGCGAGGAGTGGTTGCCACGAAGAATGTTGCAATAATGTTCTCCAGTAGAAACACCTTAGCCATCCTCTCGTCGTCCCAGTGCGTTAGAAGCCAGACGAGCGCGACTAGAGCGAGCAAGTTCCATGGGTATAGGTACGCACCCCAGGATAGAACAACCCCTCCCATGGACACGCCGGCGAGAGCGGCTCGCAGCAACGACCCTTTGTTGTAGGCGCTGAGGAAGAGGTAGAAAGCCAGCAGCATGAAGGGTATTGCGAAGCCCTCGTGCTTGGCCCCAAAGTTCGTTCGGTAAGCATAGGCCCAGCTGAGCGCTAGCATGACGGCAGACAGCACCCCGACTCTAGAGTCTTTCAGCTCGCGCCCAAGCAGGTAGGCCGTGAAGACGGCGAGGGACGCTCCCACAGGCACGGAGATCGCATGCACGTAGTACAAGTCGACGTCCAGGCCGAGGGCTTTTAGTATAGCGTAAGCTATGACGGTGAAGAAAGCTGCCCCCGGCTGGCTGGACCCCCTCAGATCCCTACCATTGGGAGCCCAGAACAAGGTGTCGCGCGGCTTCGGGTTCTCGAACCACCAGTGGTACCACCAGGCTATACCTGCAAACACATCTCCCTGACCGTTCTCGAGAACCTTCTCAGCTAAGTAGTACTCGTAGTATGGATCGAACTCGTTGAGGTACACACCCCAGTGCATAGGTGTAAGGCGAGCCAGCAGGGATACCGCAAAAGCTATCAGGAGAATGACGGAGATGACGATTCTGTCGTCACCTGTGAGGTCCAGGAGCCGGAGCAATGGCTGTAAGTACTTGCGCGACACTACACCCACCCCTTCCTACGTTGCCGGGCACATGCCAAGCAGTATAATAAAGTTGCCTTCTTTCGCTCCTTGGCTATCTCTGAGCCGAGGAGCCACCAGGCTGGATGAGGTTGAACTCCATTAGTATCTTGAACTCCTCGAGAGTTATGGGCTCCCCTCTCTGGTACTTTGCTAGGGCCTCCATAGCCTTCCCGTAGAGCAGCTTCCTCCTCTCCTCAATATGCCTGGAGAGCTCCTTGGCCTTGAGCAGTATCGCAACCCTCTCAAGCTCCTCCCTGAGCCTGCGCTCTTCTGCCAGCAATGTCACAAGCTGCTGATGGTAGTTGTTAGCCACCTCCCGTGTCTTCTCACGTTGCTCGTAAAGCTCCTTCATCTTCTGGCGCAGCTCATCTCTCCTAGCGCGGACAGCCGCTACCTCCTCTTTGACTTTGAGGTATTCCGCGAGAAGATTCTTCAACTCCTCATTAATCTTGCTAAGAGCGTTTCGTAAGACAGCAATCCTCTCTCTAAGCTCATTTATTTTGAGCTTGAGCTCGTTTAAATGCCTTAAATTAACATAAATGGATTCCAAGCTCCTAATCTTATTGACGACAACCTTCTCAACCTCAGGAGGCAAGGTCATCGTCTGGTACTGCCACTCGAGTTGCTCCAATTTAGCGCGAATTTCCTCCTCGTCATACTTCTTTACTCCGAGAAAGTTCTGGAGAGCTCTGTACTCGTTAATAGCGCGGCGCAGCATTTCCCTTGCAGCGCGAAGCTCCTCGAGGATGCGAGCCTTTTCCTCTTTTTTCTTCGTAAGAGCTTCGTAAAGCTCCTTCTTCTTGTTAGCTTTCTCGGAGTACTCTTGCTTAACCTGCAGGTACTGCTCTTTTAATGCTCTGAGCTCCGCACTTAAGCGCTTAACCTCTCCATTGGCTGAATCTCTGCTACTACGCAGTTCGAGTATCTTCTGGCTTATCTCCTGTAGCTTGCTTTTAAGCTCATTGAGCTGAGCCCGCAACTCGCTTACATCATCCACCAGAGCTGCCATGGGCTCTCCGCCTTGAAAGTCCTTCTTATGCTAGCATCACATCTGCCTTTCTGACTCGATATAAACTTCGCGCCCGGGAGAACATCAGCTTGAAAGCTCGCAAGTGAGCTTTCAACAGCTCGTGCAAGCACGGCATTAGCCTTCACAGACCTCCCTCCGGGAGGGGGTCTACGTCCACGTACTCGCTCAGATGCCTACCTCTATGTCGAGTTTCTCCACCAGGTGCCTTAAAGCGCGGCGCAGTGTAAGCGGTGATACTCCTGCGGCACGAGCTATTTCTGCCTGAGCCTTCCTAGCGTTGGTCATCCTGAGGATTAGATACACCACCGCTGCTGCTACGCCGGCGGGCTTCCGCCCCTGCAGCTTAGAGTAAGCTTTGTCTGCAAACTGCGCCACCAGTGAGAGGGGTATATTCTGCTGGAGGAATATCTCCCTGATCCCTTGCTTGCCCGCGATGCTGGCGACTATCTGGCTGGGTTTTCTGGGCTTTAAAGCCTGGGAGGAAGCTATCACTCCGCTGTTTAAAAGCATTCGGTAGCATCTATTGACCCTTTTCAAGGAGGCTCCGGCGACCTTCTCGAAGATCTCTGGCTGCAGCTGAACACCCCGACTTTTCGAGACATGCATTAGAAGAGCTGCCGTCACGACTCTCGAGCTCCTGCCTCTCAGAAGGTCCTCTCTCTGCACCTTCTCCAGCAGGGCTATAACCTCCTCCACGACGTGGCGGGGCACCCCGTTGCTCGCCAGCAGCTTTCTAGCCATGGCCTCGTAGTGGCGCTCTCTCGACACTCTCTCCAGCTCGTAAGCTCCCCTCCTGTGCGCTCTAGCCACGGATCTAGGAGTAGTTGAGCCTCCTCTGTAAACCTCATAGTGCAGCCTGTTTCTCTCCCTATCGCGCACAACCAGAGGAGTGTCCTCCAAGGGTAGCTCTGGGAACACATACCCGCACTGGGGGCACACATAGTCCCCCGTGTCCTCCCTGAATATTGGCATTCCGGAGTAGCCGCACTTAGGGCACGAGGCTCCCGACAAGAGGATCTCTATGCTACCTGCTAGTGCCGCATATTAGCACGTCGCAGCTGTGAGAAAGTAAAGACTCGTCACTACTTTTGCATCGATTCAACGAGCTTTTTCGCCCTTCTAAGCGAGCCAACCACCCTCAAGATCCTGATGCTTCGGCTTTCGTCAAAAACCACGGAGGCTAGGAGCTTCTCAAGACCCTCCCTCTTGACAGCTAAAACAAATACCCTTCCCTCCCAGCTATAAGCAAGGACTGGGTCCGTGTCCGCCAGGCCTACTAACCCGAAGACGCTGGTTACTAGTGAGCGCACTCTGTTGAGGAGCTCATCCGCGGAAACCCCTCCCTCTCCTGCGTACTTAAGCAACACATACCTCCTCTTATACCTCAACGTAAACCCCCTCAGCAGGCCTTTTTCCGGATATTTTCTCAAGATTTTCCTGAATACGCGTCTCCAAGAGATCCCCAATAGATCTGGCAACGTAGTCGGCTGGAACTCCTAGCAGGACTTCCGCGAATGAGAGAAGAGCCCTGTAGCTGTAGGGGCTGTACGCCTTCTGGGGGCCTGCTGACAGGATCAGGGGAAGCCCCTTGCGGAAGGCTAAGCTGGCTAACTCCCTATAGCCGGCCAGCCTTGATGCTATTGTATCGCTACCTCCTCCCTCAAGGAGGTAACCCACCACCAGCTCGAAGAACTTGCCTCTGAGCTGGGCGTACTTGATGACTCCCTTCTGCGGGGGGTGCAGCGCCCTCGTGCCAGCAGTGACTATATCTACGCGCCTGTCCCTGCAGGCGAAGGCGTAAAGCTCGCGGGTAGTAATCTCGACAGAAAGCACGGTGCATACTCCTCGGACTCTTTGAACTATGCGCTTAGCCTCATCCACTCTATCAACCCTCACATGACATCTTGGGTGGCACTTCAGCCCGCGAAGGCTCTGAACACTACGGCAAGCCTCCCACAGCGCGTGGGCAGCTCTCTTAAGCTCCGCAGATTGCTCTTCCAGTATCAACGTGGGGAGAAAGCCCTGGAAGCCGCTCTCCCTAGCCGCGGTAGCTATCTCGAGAAGCTCTTCTACGATCTTCTCGCGGTTACCCAGTAGCTCTTCTACCGTGAAACCCCTGGTAAATGCGTCATACCTGCATCGCTTGGGCATCCCCATGTCCGCCTGCGGGAGTTCGGGCAGCCCGGCTACGTCTAAGAGTAAAAATTATTTTTATAACGTCGTCACCCTCGTAAACCTTCAGCCTTCCTAAGTATGCCCACTGCTTGCTAACTCTGATGTAGAGCCTGCGCCCCTCGAGGCGGTCACCTAGCGTGGAATCTACGTACTCTCTATCCTCTTCGCTTAAAGATGAGGCGATGTGCTCGAAGATCTTGTTTGCGTCAGGTCCTTCCACCACTAGGCGGTATATCGTGATAGGGTTCCCATGGTACCCCATGGTTCTTGTCGTCTCAACAGCTTGCGCATACTGCTCTCGTAGGTTCTCAGGCACAACATTGAGCAGCGCTGCTAAGACTTTCCCCTCATCCTCGGTAGCGTGGGCGGAGCAAGAAAGCTCGGCTCTCGTAGCCGCACTACTGCTCCACAGGGTTTTGCGCCTCCCCTCCACCGCTCTCCTGCCTCTCTAGGTTCAGCCTGGATAGTATTTTGAGGGCCTCCTCTCGGGAGAGCTTCCTGAGCTTTTTGACCCTGTACCCAGATATCCACCTTCTCTCGAGGTCTTTCCTCACCGCAGGGTGATTGGGGTCAGCCATTATCACCTCGTACCATTTGTACACGCCGTCCTCGCCCACCCAGTAGGAGCCCAGCACCACGAGGTTGGGGAACTTGCGCGCCGCCCTCTCCTCCGCTATCCACTGAGCGCTCTTGTGCGGGCTGTAGCCCGCTACACCCATCCTCTTGGGCCTCCTACCGCTCCGCGGTCGAGGCCTGTTGAGCCCTCCCTTCCTGACACGCACCCGGACAACCACGTAGCCAGGTTTCGCCTTGTAGCCCAGCGCGTGCGCCCTGTTCGGCCTGAGAGGCCTCTCGACTCTCACAACTGTCGGCTCACGCCTCCACTTTATCATCCTCTCCCTCATTAGGGCGCCGTGCTCACCCTCCATGGGTCTGTGCCAAAGCTTAGCGAGATACTTGAAGTAGCCCACGCCCAGGCACCAGAACGCGCACACGGACGGTCTTCATATATACTTAACTTCGCGCAGAAAGTTCCCTGAAGGCCTCCAGGATCACCTCCAGCGGCGCCGACGTCCTGAAGCCCTTGCCATCGAAGTGCGTCCTCGAGGACGGGAAACCCCTCTCCGAAAGCAGCTTTACCAGCCTCTCCACTGAGACCTCTGACTGCAGCCTGTACCTGGCCGTGACAGAGTCCGTCGTGTAGTAAAAAGGAGCGCCTGAAGCCTCCTCCCTCAAGTGTGTTAGGAGCTTCACGCCCCGTTTGCAGTAGCCCAGCTCGATCCGCTCCAAGAATATCCTAAGGACCTTCTCCACGAAACTCCCATCAGCGAAGCCCCCCACCCACAGGGGGCCGACGACCTCGTAGCCCTCCCCCAGCTTCAGCTGCTCTAGCTCACCCAGCCTGACCAGCTGCCTGTGCAGGGTTTGGGGGTGATACACTAGGTAGCCGAGCCTGGAGGCAAGCCACTCGTAGTCTGGCTTCTTCCTGAAGGCCTGCACGCAAACCCTCACGTGGTGGTCCATATAGTACGAGATCAGCGGCTTCACAGTGATGCCCAGCTTTGCTGCTTCTCGTGCTACGAACTGCAGAAGGACTCTGACCGCAATCTCCCTCGAGAACTCCGTGAGACGGCACAAGGAGGAGTACTTTCTGAGGCAGGCACCGGGGTACTTGCCCATCAGAGCTGCTGTGTCCGTAGCCGTGACGCAGAGCATACCACCGTGTGAAATAGCCCTGAGAGCGGGGTCCACGAAGCGGGCAGGAGAGCCGAAGGGGTCCACGTCGATAACGTCTATCCTCCTGTGCTCCAGCAGGAACTTTACCGCGTCGTAATTGAAGGCCATAGCCCTGCCCTCCAGGCCGTTTAGCCGGATGTTCCTAGAGGCTAAGTGGTAGCACCTGGGGTCGATGTCGTTGAGGTATGCGACCGCCACTCCTTCGTTCTCAAGAGCATACCTGATGCCTCGCACCCCCGTTGCGCATAGAATATCCGCCACGGTAAGACTCCTGCCGCGCAGTTCAGCGTAAGCCCCCACTACAGCGGACGAAATATCCCTCGAGCAAGACATCCGGGGGTTGTAGAACACTGGCGCCCACGCGGGGTCCACGTACCCCTTTTCATCGGCATACGCAGACAGGTCGCAAACCTGGATTACAGCTTTGCCCTCCCTCACTTGCGTGAGCGGGCAAATGTCCTCGCTCAAGCCGAGCCCACCCTGGTCCCGAGCTTTTAGAGAAAATATTTGCGCTTGCTCACGCCAAGGATGGCGCGCTAGCCTAGCCCGCGGATGTAGGAGATAATCTTCCTGGAAACATTGCTCACTTCGCCTTTGGGAATCGCCAGATACTCATCAGCCATGCTCAAATCCTCCTTTGAGTCAGTGATAACTATCAGCTTCGTCCCCGTTTCGTCTGAGAGCGTGGCGGCAAGCTCCAGCTCTTGAGGCTCAGTCTCCTCGCTGTGCCTCTTTATAGCCGCCTTGCTCTCCCCAAAGCTGCCCTTCAAGCCGGCGTCGATAGGCGCCTTGCTGAAAGCATAACTTTTGAAACCATGCTTCTCCAGGTTGCTCAGGAGAGCTCTCAGGTACTCATCCCTAGGGTTCATCCCCCCCGCCGGACGGCTACTTGCGAACATCCTCGATATAGCCTTCAGGGAAAGCTTCTCGAAGACCTCATTGCCCAGCAGGCTCTCCAGCCTCACAGCTACCTCCAGCGTGACGTCGCACGAATTCTCCTCGTAGTTCGCCACCATGCGCGGAGTGACTCCTAGCTTTTCGGCGAGCTCCCCCCTGCTCAGCTTCCTTTCCTCCCGCAGCCTTCTGAGGACATCGCCTTTAACTTTGACATAGATACCTCCCCTGTGGACATAGACCAGAGGTTCTCTGTGCTCCCCGCTGATTAACTTCTCGAACGTCCTCTTGCTGACAACCGCTATGCCATGCTTCGAGTACACAACCCCCTCCTCCAGCTCTTCCCCATGCATGCTCTCAGCAGTGATGAGCGGGGTCGCCTCGAGGAAATCACTCATTGCTCTAAGCTCCCCCCCAATGCTCCTGGGCAGGTGGGCAGCGTCCTCGACGCTCTTCGAGAGTATAATGCCCGCTTCGCTGTGGAGAATTACCTCGTCCGCACAGTACCTCTTAGGCCTCAGCTCGATTCTTTTCACAGCGCTCATGTTCGCTGTTCTCTAACGGGAGGTTAGCACCACAGCAGGATATATGCTTTGCCTTTGGAAACCCCCGAAACCACTTCAGCGCTTGCGCGCGACAACGAAGGCGTGAGCGATGTCGTAGGGCTCTAGGTGCAGAACCTCTTCCACTTTGTAGCCTCTCTCCTCCAAGTGATCTATCTCCCTCTTATAGGTCTCGGATGGCTGCTTCGTGACGTCAATGCTCATAGCCTTGATGGCCATCATAACCCACCCTCCATCTTTAAGGAATAGGTCGGCGTTGTCCGCAACTATCTTGCTCTGGAAAGGCTGCGCTATGTCCGCGTACACTACGTCCACGACTTCGACCAGGTGAGCGTACTTTGTGGGAAAGCGCGCGTCGGCGAGCAGCGGTATAACGTTACTTCTGTACGCTGCCACCTTCTCCACAAACTCTCTCATGACACGTGGCGCGAACTCCACGCCGTAGAGCACTCCTTGAGGCCCTATTATGTCGGAGACATGGCTCGGCGTGGTCCCGGAGGCTGTTCCTAAGTACAGAACCTTGCTCCCAGGCGCTATCGGGTTTATGGACAGGTTCTTCATTATCGCCCCGGCGAGCTTGCTCCTGTAGGGGTTCCAGATCCTGTACTCTACACCCTTCAGCTGGACTAGCTGCTCTCCGTAGACCCTCACTTTAGGTGCGAGGTTCACCGTAGCCAGCCTGGCGCTGCCGTCTTCGAACTCAACCCAGAAGACTCCGGGAAATCTCTCGTGCGGCTTGACGTCCACCGCTTTAACGCTCATCATCTACCACCTCTTTCCTTACCTCTCCTCTTAAAGGTCTTTTCCCTACCCTCAGCCCGAGCCTTCTTGGGAGGAGTCGGGTAGAGAGTCCTTATCTCCTCAACCCTCTTCTCCAGGTCTTCGCGAAGCTCGTCCGCCCTGTACTCTCCTGTGAAGGCATCAATCCTAGCAGCTATCGCAAGTTTCGCGGCCAGCGCCCTGGCTATCTTGCCCCTCTGCCACTTAGGAGATCTGTGTATCAGAGGGTGCTGGAAGATCACACCGTGTTTAGGCGGTTTCGCGCCGTACTTCAGTGCGCGGAAGAGAGCCTTCTCGGCTCCTAATACCTGGATAGTGCTAGCTGGTAGCCTAGCCAGCTTGTCCAAGCCTCCCGCGAGAGATATCAGCCGGGCTCCCAGCAAGGACCCGACCAGGGCTCGGATATTAGGAGCTACCTCGTACATGGCCTCGTCGATGTACTTCTCAAGGCTGCGCCTGACCGAGTACAGCTGGAGACCCATGTCCGAGATCAGGCGGATTGCCTCGAGGTCAAACTCCGCAAGCTCGGCCCCCATGCTATTCGCAGCCGCCGAGACTATCTTAGACGCAAGCTCTCCCTTGATCCCGATCTCCCTCAATGCTTCCTCAGTGATGCTGCTCCTATGCCCAATCTTGCTCACGATCTTAAGGTAGTCTTCGTGATCCTCCACCAACTCATCCAGCTCGGGGAAGTGCAGACCGTACCACTCTCTCACCCGCGAGGCAAAGAGGTTGATCGTCTTGTTCACGTCGTCCAGCGCCCGTATCGCCTGCGCCACGAAGAGGTCTCTTTTCTCGGCGACCTCCTTGAGCTTGCTCCGCGCGAGCTCGATAGTCATCTGGTGGAGCAGGTTGTAGAACTCTTGCTCCTGTACGCCCATCAGCTTTGCCATCGTTGCGGGCATCTTCGCCCTGAGCCCGCGGAATACAGGCGAGCCCGGCTCCACCCTCACATTGAGCCCCAGCGTTTGCGTAACAAAACGGGCTACATCCTCGTCCTCAACGTAGAGGGTGTCGTCCCGGGTGAGGTGCTTCTTAATAAGGTCTAGCACATCCTGAGTCAAAGCTCCCCCTTCCAACGCTTGGAGGTAGGCTCTAGCCTCTTCGAAGCTTTTACCCGCAAGAGCGCTGGCGACAATCTCCCCTTTATCGTTCGCAAGCACTACGCCGAAAGGCATGAGAGCTAGGTAGTAGGCCCCCATAACTTCCTCCGGTAGCTGCTCACGATGGAAGTATATTTTATTTTCCTGCCCCTCTAACACCCCGCAGGGTTGCTGGTGCGATGAGAGCGCTGGGGCGCGTCAGGCTTGTTAGCAGGCATGGTAATCTGGTAGTTGAGGCTCGCGAAGTCCCGGAGATCGGCGAGAAGGTGTACGACGACAGAATGACCCTCGTGGGCTATGTCTATGATGTTGTAGGCCCCGTGCGGAGCCCCTTTGTCCTCGTCAAGGTGGACACCAGCAGGTGGAGGCCTGAGGCGCTTGTAGGAAAACTCCTCTACTGGCAGGGCCCGCGGCGTCGGGAGAAGCGCAAGAAGGCCTAAGCTGCGTAAAAAGCATATGATTGCCCGCTCTCCAGGCATCGTGAGCGGATCATGGGCACGCTGCTGCTCTCGGGGGAGTGGTGCTCCGGGCTTGCCAGGAAGCTTTCCGCGCAGGTCGGCTTTCCTCACTACGCGCTTGTCACGAGAAAGTTCCCGGATGGAGAGACTTACCTCAGGATACCTGTAGAGGTCGCGGGGAGGGACGTAGTCCTGCTAATCTGCGCGGGGCGCCGGCCCAATGATGCCCTAATAGAGGCCGCATTCTCCTTAGCCACCCTAAGGAGGTTGGGGGCCAAAAGCGTGGTCTTGGCGATGCCCTACTTCCCCTACGCTAGGCAGGATAGCGAGTTCCAAAGAGGTGAAGCTGTGAGTCTCACGATAGTATCCAGGATGCTCGAGGAGTTCGGCATGGACTCGCTGGTCACGGTTGACATGCACTTGCATCGCTTCAAGGACGTTTCCGAGGTATTCTCGATACCTACTTACAATGTCTCGGTGATGCCAGACCTGGCTGACTACGTGAAGGAAGTCTGCGGAAACTGCGTGGTTGTTGCACCGGACGAGGAAGCAGAGCAATGGGCTCGCGTGTTCTCGGAGAAGCTGGGAAGCAGGTACATCGTCTTCGAGAAGAAGAGGCTGGGAGACTATCAAGTCGAGGTTAGGGGGGCTATACAGGGAGCTGAGCGTGCCGTGATCGTAGACGACATAATCAGCACGGGCTCCACGATAGCCTCGGTGGCGCAGGTGCTCGCCGAGAGTGGTGTGAGAGAGATCATAGTTGCGTGCGCCCATGCACTGCTGGTGGAAGGTGCGGAGGCCAGAATCCTCGGGGCCGGCGTCAGGGAGATAGTGGCCTCAGATACCGTGGTGAACCCCTTCATGAAGGTTTCAGCAGCGCGGGCCCTCGGCGAGGGGATTCTGCGCGCAGTTCGGGAGGTACGGAGGCTGAGAGGCTCTGGGAATTCATGAAGCCGCGTGCTGAGGTCAGAACTATGGGTACTGAGCTGAGGGTGTTGAGCTGGAAGGAGTTCTATGAGAAGGCTCTGGCCCTAGCACTGGTTATAAAAGACAAGGGGTATAAACCAGACATCATCGTGGCGGTAGCTAGAGGGGGGTGGGTCCTGGGGAGAATTCTCTCGGACGTGCTCGGCGTGAGAGAGACTGCCAGCATAACCATACAGTACTACAGGGGGGTTAACGACAGGGATGTGGCCCCGCGCATCTCGCAAACAATATCTGGATCCGTCCGCGGGAGGAAAGTGCTTTTAGTCGACGATGTAGCAGACACCGGTTTGACGCTTGATCTCGCACTGAGAGAACTTAGGAGCGCGGGCGCAGGCTGTGTGAGAGCAGCTACCCTGTTTGTTAAGGAGTGGACGCGCAACCCGCCTGACTACTACCTGGAGGTTGTGAGGGAGTGGGTGGTTTTCCCCTATGAGTACACGGAGGTGTTAAGCGAGCTGAGGCGGAGAGGGGTTAGTCGTGGCGAGCTCGAGGGCATGGGTTTCGAGGGGGCAACGCTTGATCTCCTGCTGAGGGTGATAGAGCACCGTGAGTAGTTCGCAGGTGCAGTCCGCCCTTTCCCGTGAACTTCTCTCCAGCGAGCTTGAACCACTGGAGAGGGACTTCTACAGGAGGGCTTTGCAGGTCGCCAAGGAGGCCGAGCGTGCCGGTGATAAGGTCACTGCGGAGCTCTTAAGGAACTCTGTGAGGCTGCTGTTTCTTCTGAGGCTCCAGAAGGAGCTACGCCAAATAGCCGAGGGCAGAAGTCTACCCCAGAACATTCCTGAAGAAGAGAAAGCCGTTATAGACTTTGTCGGAAGGATTCTCGCGTCGCTTGGAGAAGCACCCGAAGCTGCAGAGAAGCAGGTGAAGCAGCAAAAGCTCGAGGAGAGAGCGCCTGGAGCCAGAATGGAAGAAAGCGTTCTCGTGGCTTTCCTCAAACCCTACCCGCGCATGGTAGACAGGGGCCTGACGCTAGGCCCCTTTAAAGCGGGGGATGTAGCCCGAATCCCTAGGAGGATCGCTGAGGAGCTCTCGAAGGAGAACTATGTAGAGATAATAGGGTAGGGCGACACTCTACGCGCGAAAGTGCTAAATAGGCCGATGGGAGAGCTACCCAGAGTATGTCCGTTGATGAGGCTGCTAGAAAGCAACCGCTGACAAACATAGGAACCGCGGGGCACGTAGATCATGGCAAAACAACCCTCGTCGAGTCCTTGACTGGAATCTGGACAGCGAAACACTCAGAGGAGCTTAAGCGAGGTATAACGCTGAAGATCGGCTATGCAGATGCCACGATATACAAGTGCCCCAAGTGCCCTCCCCCTCAGGCCTACTACACTAATGCCACTGCGCCGCGCGACCTCCGATGCAGATACTGCGGCTCCCCTCTGGAGTTTGTGAGGAAGGTTTCCTTTGTAGACGTACCGGGCCACGAGATGCTGATGTCAGTCATGCTCTCTGGTGCCGCGCTGATGGATGGCGCATTGCTTGTGATAGATGCTTCCAAGAAGTGCCCGCAGCCGCAGACGCTGGAGCACTTCAAGGCCCTGGAGATAGTAGGCGTGCGCAACGTGATCGTTGTGCAGAATAAGATAGACATAGTGAGCAAGGAGAGAGCTCTCGAAAGCTACAAGGAGATACGCGAGTTCCTAGAAGGCACGTGGGCGGAGAACGCACCGATAATCCCTGTGTCATCGATGCATAGAGTGAACGTAGACGCGCTGGTATGGGCCATGGAGAGGTACATACCAACCCCAAGGCGGGATCCATCTCTGACGCCTAAGATGCTTGTCGTCAGGTCGTTTGACGTGAATAAGCCTGGAACCACCGTGAAGGATCTCACGGGTGGAGTTCTCGGAGGGACTATTGTGCAGGGCACCTTCAAGGTGGGCGACGAGATAGAGATAAGGCCTGGTATCAAGGTGAGGCGTGACAGCCGAGAGGAGTACGAGCCCCTCTACACTGAGATAACTTCGCTGATGTCGGGAACCGAGCGCCTTGAAGTCGCGTACCCAGGAGGCCTCGTGGCTGTTGGAACAAACCTGGACCCCAGCTTAACCAAGGCTGACAGTCTTATAGGCAATGTGGTGGGAAAGCCTGGAACACTGCCCGAGCCACTCTATGAGCTCGAGCTCGAGTACAAGCTGCTCGAGCGGGTTGTGGGCCTGGACAAGGCCGGCCCCATAGAACCTTTGAGAGCAGGGGAAGTTCTCCTGGTGAACGTTGGTACCGCGTTGACGGCGGGGGTGGTTACCTCGGCGAGAAGCGACACTGTACACCTGAAGCTTAAGGTGCCTGTAGTTGCCGAGAAGGGGGCAAGAGCCGCCATCTCCAGGCAGTACAGCGGAAGATGGCGGCTGATCGGCTACGGCTTTGTCGTTTGAGCGCTCGCGAGCTGGTTTTTCGCAGCTATAATTTTCCTGTAGGTGTCGACCAGCGCTTCGGGTATCACCTTGGTGTTGGCTACTATAGGCATGAAGTTTGTGTCGCCGTTCCACCTAGGCACCACGTGGATGTGCAGGTGGTCCTCGAGCCCTGCGCCAGCAACCCTCCCGATGTTCACGCCTATATTGAACCCGTCGGGGGAGAGAGCCTTTCTGAGCCACTCCAGCGAGTCTCTCAAAATTGCCGCGAGCTCGAAGAGCTCCGAGTCGCTGAGCTGAGCAAATTCGGCCACGTGCCTCGCCGGGGCTATTAAGAGGTGCCCTGTGTTGTACGGGTACCTGTTCATCAAGACTACCACAGATTCTGTCCTATGCACGACGAGCTTCTCCTCCGGGTTACTACTCCTCACAGCCTCGCAGATAAAGCACCCACGGCTCTTCTCGATCTTGGTGTACTCTATGTATTTCATACGCCAGGGGGCCCAGAGCACGTCTATGGCCATCACGCGAGGAGGCGCAGCACCTCGTTCTTATACTCTTCTACAGGTTCCTCGGCGAAGCACTCGTCCTGGGCCTCAAGGAGCCCCTCTGCCGCCTCGATAGGGGCTTCGACGCTCGAAAGAACGTCAACCACCTTCTTGACTAGGCACAGATACCCTTCTGCGTCTCTCCTGAGCAGCACCCCCCTACTTACCAGGTATTCGAACTTCTCCCTGTCCACGACTCTTATGTCGCTACCCACCCTGACGACGTCCACTGCTAAGTCGATGTACCTGAGGAAGGGGTGCTCCCCGTAGACCACCTCGAGGGGGGTGTTCACGTTCACATAAACCCCCTTTACTTCCTCCTCTCTCGAGAAGTAGAAGTGCGCGATTACTCTGGCGAGGGGCCATGTGAATGACAGTATTCTGTCACCCGGCGTCTTAGGTACCTCCAACCCATCGTAGACTCCCTCCGAGCGCACAACCCTGCTGAGCAGTATGATGCCCCTGGGGGCCAGGCTCGCGTCGGCTTGCCACGAGAACCCACCCGCAGGGAGTTTCTTATGCTCCAGCCTTGCGCGCCCGCTCTCCAGGACCTTCCTGAAGAGCTCGGCGTAGAGCTTTGCCATCTCTGGCAGGGTCGCGGTGCCCTCCAGCTCTACTTTGTCAACGTAATCGCTTAGCAGCTTTACCCCCGTGGACTTTAAAAGGTGGTGGAGTGGTGCCGTCGCCGAGTATCTGTTCCTGATGGAGTCCAACCTGGCGGCGGCATCTGAGGAGAAGTGGACGAACGCTATACTCTCCCCCTGGGCCAGGAGGGCTGGGCTGCTCATCTCCCTCGCAACCCTGCGCAGGGTTTCGGCACGCTGAGACAGCTCCTTGATCTCCGAGGCTACCTCCAGCAGGGTTGCGCTCTGTGCCGCACTCCTTATCCTCACGCCCCACCCCTCAGGTGCCGTCATCTGCGCCATAGCCAGCATCTCAGCTGCGAGAGCAGCGTCCCTGAAGTGCTCACTTACGCCATGGCGACTTCCTTCAACTAACCTCACGTAAGTACCCGTCAGCGCGATCCCATGAGCGAGAAGCGGGTTCTCCTCGTCAGGCCTGACCACATGGCCTGCTGCCAACTCTCCCTCCTTCAGCTGCTTCTTCGAGCTGAGGAGCGCACGCCTCGCGCCGGGCAGCTCCACGACGTACAACCCCTCCTGTAGGCGCTCGACGACGCGCACAAGGAACGTCGTGTAAGGCCCCTCTTCGAGGTACACGGTCATGCTACCTGGGACAGCAGCTGCAATAGCATAAGCCACGCGGGGGACTAGCGCTGGGTCACCTACGACCACAACCCCCTTCCTATCCTCCAGATCCTTCACGGTCACGGCTACTCGTCCCTGGACTCTTACGCAGGGTACGCGCTCCCTAACCTTCTCCGTCAAATCGGCAAACGTGTACCCAAAGTCGTCCAGCAGCCCTGTCAGCGCCGTGGCGTAAATCCCTCTAACGCGGAGCAAAATCCCTCACCCGCGGCGCGCGGTAGAACGTGTACCATGGTCGAGGTGGAACTTCCTGCCGCTTCAGCGGGTAGCGCCTCACGTACCCGCACTTCAGGCATGTGACAGCTATGTACTTCATCCTCCCCCGTCTCCGGAGGCGAACTCGAGCAGTAACTCCTGGGACCAGCCACGCGCCACAGCGCCTGCACACGCGAGCCTTGAGAAAATCCGGGTAGTGGAGCCGCGCCTTCCTCGCGATAGCCAGGGCGAGCTCTCCGTACCTGTCGGCGAGCTCCGGCTCCACAGCTCTCACCTGCTCTGCAAACATCACGAGCCGCTTAATTCTCTGCAACGCAAGGTCGCGCAAATACTTTCTACTACTGCGCCTCGGCATCACTACGCGGGGGAGAGTATGGAGAAGCTCTTATTGATACTTGCGGACGCCGGCCTTGAGCTAGTACCGCGGGAGCTCTGGCACCATCCAGCGGTGAGAAACACCGCCAATGCCAGAGGTAAGAGGCCCGGCGAGATCCTTCTTGACATATCGCTTCACTACGCTGCTGCGAAAACGCTGAAGGACTGGAGGAAGAGGGGGCGCCCGGATATCCTTCATGCATGCCTGCTACTCGCTTTGAGCACCCTGCTTAATAAGAGGGGGTTACTCGAGGTTGTTGTGCATACATACGGGGGGCTTGTGATAAGGGTGGATCCTGTAGTCCGCATACCGAGGAACTACAACAGGTTTGTTGGGCTGATGGAGCAGCTCCTAGCGGAGGGGAGGGTGCCGCCTGACGCCGAGAAGCCGCTGCTCTGGGTGTCGCAGGAGAAGCTCGAAGACGTCGTGAGGACCTGGAACCCTGACTTCGCTGCGCTCATGCATGAAAAGGGCGAGAGGATACATGCCCGCAAGCTAGCCGCGATGCTCTCCGAGTACAGGAGGCCTCTTGTAATCGTGGGCTGCTTCCAGAGCGGCGAGTTCTCGGGGGAAGTGCTCAGGCTAGGCGGCAAGCCCTTCTCCTACGCAGACGAAGTTCTCGACGCGTGGTATGTTGTGGCGAAGACCCTTCTAGCACTGGAGGACCAGCTGGGAATCGCATGAGGTGATGCTTCTTGAGGGTTCTCGGGATAGATGAGAGAAGGGGGGAGCTGGAGGTCCTGCTTGAAGTCCCTGAAGACTTCTACTTCCTAGCGCTGCTGCTCGAGAGAAATGACATTGTTTACGCGTGGACTACGAGGCAGCTGCGCGTGGACGCGGAGGGTAGGAAAGGCGACAGGGTACGCGTGTACCTTGGGCTGCAGGTCGAGAAAATCTCCTACTCGAAGTTCCTGCACAGGATAAGGGTTACTGGGAGGATAGTCGATGCTCCTGAGGATGTAAGCGGGAGGGGTTCCTACCACACGCTCTCCTTAGGTGTTGGTGACACTGTGAGAATAGTCAAGCAAAAGGGTATTGGCGCCTTGACGCGGGAAATCCTCTCGAAAGCCTCCTCAGCGATAAAGAGGGTTCTGCTAGTATCCGTGGGCGATGATGAGATTGCGGTGGGCTACCTATCACCCGTAGGGATCGAGGTCAGGTTCGTATCCGGTATTGACTACACGAAGACGGGGGAGGAGGAAAGCATCAGGGAGCAGGTGTACATCCCACTCAGGAAGAAGCTGGAGGACGTGCTGAAAAGCGGCTACGCGGAGGGCGTGGACGAGGTAGTCATAGCTACCACAGAGCGTCTCACCGAGGTAGTGAGTGAAGCCATCAGGGAAGCTGGTGCCCGCGCTAAGCTGGTTAAGGTTAGCGAGGGGGGAGAGGCGGGGATTCACGAGCTCTTGCGCAGAGAGGATTTGAGGAGCCTCTTCAAAGAGGTTAGAGCGGTTATTGAGAGGGAGCTTGTGGACGAGGTCCTCCAGAGCGTCTCAAAGGGCTCAAAGAAGGTTGTGCTGGGCCTCGAGAACGTGGTGAAGGTGGCAAAGTGGGGAGTCGTGGAGAAACTCCTTGTCGCCGATGATCTCCTCTTCGAGGAGGCAACAAGAGATACCGTTCTAGAGCTTCTCAACGACGTCCTAAGCCTCTCTGGGAAAGTGTACATAATCCCCACGGAGAGCGAGTGGGGGCAAACCCTGAGAAAGCTCGGAGGCGCTGCAGCCCTGCTCTTTTATGAGCTAAAGGACCTAGAGAGCACCACGATGTAAGAGGTCAGACCTCCCTCGTTTATCTCGTGCTTTGCAACCACCGAGAAACCCCTCCTCGCGCCGAGCTCCTCAACAGCCTTCAGCTTAGTCGTGAGCACTACAAGCCTCCCTTCTCTCCTGAGAGCCGCTGAGGCGATGTCGAAGAGAGCTCTGTAGACAGCGGCAAGCCCGCCCACAGCCTTCTCCCTGATACCGAAAGGCGGGTTTGTAACCACGGCGTCCACCTCCCGCGCGAACGGGTGTCTACGCACATCGGATGCTAGGATGTGGATCCTCGGGTAAACCCCCGCCCTGAGCGAGTTGAGCCTAGCCCCGGCCGCGTACTGCTCGTTCACGTCGCTGCAGAACGCCTGCGCCTCCGCAACCTGGGAGCATTCGAGCGGAATGGTGCCACTTCCGCAGAATGGATCAAGTAAAGTCTCGAAGGGCATCGCCAGCCTGCACATAGCGTAAGCGATCACAGGGTTGAGAGCCGATGGGTGTACGAACACCCTGTAGGGCCTGTCGCGCAGCCCGTGGAAGAACGACAGGTCCAAGCCATACCTGTACAACCCGCCCTCGTACTCAACGTAAAGGGGTATGTCGGGGAAGTCCAGCGACACCTCGAGCCCCAGCTCTCTCTTAACCCTCTCCCCCACAGCACGCGCCAGGTCGAGCGAGGTGAAGCCCCCCTCCTTTGTGACTCTCTCAGCGTGGACAGAGAAGTACAAGCCCTCCACCCCCAACCCCCTGACGAAGGAGACGACTCCCTCAAGCAGCCCCTCGAGAGAGGGAGCCTCTCCAGCAATAAGCCTTAGTCCCTCAAGCGACCGCGCCCTAGCAGCCAGCAGAGGTAGACAGCTCTCGTCTATCTCGAGAAAAACTCTTCCCGAGAGCTTGGTGTAGCTAGCCTCGGCCCACCCGCAGATCTCCCTCACCTCCTCCATCACAACGAATTCCAAGCCGGGAACAGTTGTCGCGAGGACCCTCACGCCCCAGCCCCCCGGTTTTCAGCGGGATTCGCGAACAGCGTTTACGAGTATCAGGAAGTAGTTCTGCCTGGCTATCTCCACCGCGAGCTCTGGCGAGAAAGTGCCGTAGGTGTGCCACACCGCTAGCGCGAGGTAAGCAGCAACTAGCCTCAGAACCAGGAGGCTAGGGTCTGCTTTCACGACGTATATCGCCCCGGCCTCAGGGATCACAAAAGACCCGTCGGTGACTGTTAACGCACCTTTGGGTGGCCCGGCGTTGCCCTCGAGAACTCGTACCTCGGTTACTAGGGGACGGCTTAGGTTCGCTTTAGCAGCTACAGCATCTGCCAGGTTCAGCACACGCTTTACAAACTTCTCCACGCTGCTCACGCTACAGTGCCACTGCGTGAAAATCTGCTACTTTAAAATAGTGCGGTCAAGGTGCGAGGGATGTGCGCCGTGTCTGCGCGCTAGCCATGATGCCGATTCGCTCTAGATCGGGGAGCGTGGCGGCCGTGAAGGTGTATCCCTCTTTCGCGAGAGCCCAGAGAGGGCTGCTCTTAGTCACAGCGTATTTGACACCGTGCTTGCTCTTCCCGGCGAGGCTGATAAGCCCTTTCTCGCGTAACCCCTCGAGCACATCCTTCACAAGCGTCAGTATCACTGGGTGGGTGTCTATACCCGCAAGGACGGCTATCTTCTTAGGGTTGAAGGTCACCAGGCTCCCCCTAGTCCTCCTGATCATCTCGAGAAGCGTGTTCAGGACAAGGGCGGAAAACTCGTTATAGTTCCGGTAAACCCCAGTCTTCATCGCTGACGACTACCAGCCTCAGGAGTGATTACCGGAGCATTTCTTATCGCGTGAGAGGACAGTCGTAGACTACCCGTATTACATTACTGCGCGTACCCGCGCGCAGGCATTATTGCTGACAGCTTTTACCAGACAGGAATATTGCTAAAATAATAAGATCCTCAGAATGTTATCTCTTTACTATCTTTTATCAAGGCGGAAAGGACTAACATTTTGCCCTTGCCCTGTCTTCTCTAGATCTTTGAGCCTCTTAATCTGCTCTTCCATTATTTGGAAAAACTCCGCCGGGGTGTCAGGGATGGTGGAATAGACCTTTAAAATTCTCTCGATTTTCTCGAGGAAGCCCTTAACACGTATTGTGAACATTTTCTCGTAGAGGTCTTCTTTGAATTCTTTCCCCAGCTCCCTTGCGAAGATCTCCCTTAGATCCTCGTATGTCGGGATATAGCCTACAGGCGTCTCTATTGCCTGAACCTCGCCGTGAACCCTCTGCTCCATCCATTTTAACCAGGCGATCTTGTCTCTTTTCTCGGCCAGGAACTTTCCGTTTTCACGAAGGAAATAGTTTACGCTGAATATCTTCGGAGGCCTAGCAAGCTTCTTCTCGAATTCAAGGTGCAGAGCTGTAAAGGCTCCGACAGAGATCGGCAAGAAGTCAAGAATGGCGTATGGGTTTAGCTCCATTACACCCACCTGGCCGAGGACGGCCGCTGTCCTTTCGCTTTCGAGTGATGCGCCCATTGTTACTATTCCGTGCTTCCAGTCGAAGGCCTCTAGGACGGGCGGCAAAGTTGAGGAGTCCCTGCCTCCAAAAATGATGCCGGCCACGGGGACGCCCTCGGGGTCGTCTATCCTTGGGTCGAGCTTTGATAGGTGCCTTATGCTGACTGTGAACCTCGCGTTTGGATGGGAGGGAGGTATTTCTTTTCCGTTTTCGTCCTTTTTCCCCGGCCACCACTCCCCGGCATAGTTTACGCCTTTTTTCGGCTCTTCTGGTTTCCCGCGCCACCAGACGTTGCCGTCCTCCATTAGCAGAACATTGCTAAATATTACTTCTGCAGAGGGGTTTACAAGTATGCTGTAGATTTCTGGGTCGTCCCGCGGATTAACATCGTCTATGATGCCGAACATGCCAACCTCTGGGTTTATAGCCCTAGCCTCGCCATTCACCGCGTGTATTATTGCCAGGTCGTCTCCAACCACGGTGTCGGCAACCATAGCTGTAGAGGTTTTACCGCAACCAGCAGGATAGGCTCCCGTGAAGTAAGAGATTCTTCCACCCCTTCCCTTCACCCCAACTATGAACATGTGCTCCGCAAGCCAGCCTTCCCTGTAGCCTTTGTAGATGGCGAGCCTAAGAGCGAGCTTTTTCAGACCCACAGTGTTGCCGGCGTACTGCGTGTTAACGCTGTATACAGAGTTTCCCTCTAGGTCGATGAATATCCTCCTGTTTTCAACGTTTTTGCTCCAGCCGTTCTCGTCGCGCTCGCCGGCAGAATGAATAAAGAGCATGTATTCCAGTTCTTCTCCTTTCTCTACAAAGTCCCTGTAGCCGTTCCTATAGAGAATTTCCTCGCTGTGCACAACATAGGCAGAGTCAGTTATCTGGACACCGTAGAGAGAGAACCTGGAGTGCCTAGGACCATACAGGTAGAAGGACACAAACATTTCTTTTCCACTCATTACCCCCCTAAACAGCTTCCCTATCTCGCTTAGCCCAGCGTCACGATCAAAGGTGTTGATAAGGGGGACCTGCCTGCCTCCAGGATAAAGTACCCTCGTGTTCTCCTTGTCGCGTGCAAGATCCTTTGGCCCATCGAAGTGCACTGTATGCATGGGATGCACTGTAGGATATTCCTCCCTGTTTTCAAGCGCTTTCCTACGGATATAGTCCTTGTCCTCGTTGCTACCCGTATTTACATATATGCTTGCCGGCCTAGCTACGAGCGCCACCTCAGCTATGTCTCTCCAGAGCCTCGGGTTCTTAATCTCTCTAAGCCTATCTAGGTGCTCCTCACTGCAGAACATTGAGAGTATGCGTAAAGGGTCCTCTAGGGACTCCTTCTCGACTAAACCTGGAAATCTCACATCTACCTACATCAAGAACCTATTAAAAAATCTTCACATTGAGCGGTAAGACTCGCCCTCCAGAGGCGGTGAGGATTTAACACCCCTGCAGGCCTCGCTGGAGCGGTGACAGGGAAAGGTCAGAGGAGGCAGAAAAGCGCGGACTCACTCACGCGGACTCACGCAGACGAGGTCTTCCGCGCTCTTGCTAGCCCTGTTCGCCTCGGCGTGCTGAGAGTTCTTTATAGCGAGCGTAGGAGGCTCTCCGAGATCGCCAATCTGCTGGGAGTGAGTCCCGAGCAGCTCATGTACCACCTTAAGCAGCTTAAGAAAGCTCAGCTGGTAAGCCAGGTTAATGAGTTCTACACGCTCACCGATCTTGGGAGAAGAGTTTATAGTTTAGTTGCGGAGCTGGAGGCTTCACTTAAGCTGGCAGAGCGCGAGCCCCTAGTGCTCGATGGCAAGGGCGCTCCCTTGCCCCTCCGCTCATATCTCCAGGCGCTGGCTTCCTGGATCTCCGACGTTGAGACCCGCCCTAGAAGAGGAGGTGGGCTTGAAGGCATCCTAGAAGATATCTCCAGCTTAAGCGGCGACGCGATCCCAGAGTCGTTGGTGCTGCTTATTTCTCTTTCACGGCTGATTAAGGAGAGGAAAACCGAGGTGAGTAGAGTTGAAGAGGTGATGAGAAAGCGTGCTGGAGCCTGTGAGAACTCGAGCAGAGCTTTGGAGCTTCTCGGCGGTACAAGGCTCTACGACTTTGTCCTCTTGAGGCTTGCCAGCACTTACGTGAACCCGGACAACGGAGTCTCACTCGTACACGTTCCCGCTAGTCGGCTTGACCACTTGAGAGCACTCCTTAGAGGCGAGACTTTACCGAGCGAGATCACCTTGGAAATCCCCGACGGCAAAGGTGGTGCACCAGAGGCGCTCAGTTTACTTGCTGCAGTCTCACGCTTTCTCAAAACCTCCATCGTGCTGCACGCGGAAAATCTCGACTACGTAATCCCAGAGATCGAAAGGTTTCTAGGCGAGGTCACACGCACTCACCCGCTCCTCATAATCCTCGCGAAGAGCGGCGATGAGTACACAACTACCGCGTTCAGGTCTCTAGCGCAAATGATCAACAGAGGCGTTCCTGTGCTTTTCGGCTTTCAGGAGCTAGCCCCCTCTGCCGGGATGCTGGCTCTCGAAGCCGGGGAGAGCACCGCAATTCACCTGGGTGCCTGCACAGTGCTTGGACCGGAGCTTGCTGCTAAGTCACGCATCTTGGAAAGAGAGCCTGGTGACCTCCTTAAGGGGCTCGCACCTGGAATCGTAGACTTGTTCAAGCTTCTCAGGAGGAAAGCCTCCCTGTGGGGCAACCTGGTTAAGACGGGCTCCGCGGAAACTAGGGTGGTTGCCCAAATCGCATTCGCGGGAGCAGAGGTTGCGTATGCGATGCTGAATAAAGGCGAGAAGATGGACAAGCACATTTACGCCCACCGGCTTGTTGAGTGGACTAGAGGCTTACTCGCCGAGCTGAGGGAGTGCACAGAGGAAAAGCTCGCAGAGGAAGGAATACGCACCTTGTACACGTTCTTCTCGCCGAAGGAAACCATCACCCTGGAGAAGAGCACTGGTCGTTGGGCAGTGAACAACATCTCCCCATTCATCTTAGCAGGCAGGTCGTTCGAGGAAGCTTTGGCTCTTGAAAGCAGGCTGCACATGCTGGTTAAACCTGCTCCGAGCATCCTGGAGGTCCGTCTGCGCGAGGTAAGCGCTGTGCAGCTGGAGCACGCGCTCCGGTTGGTTGAGAAGCTCGGGGTAAAGCTCTTCACGATCACAAAGACCGGAATTGCTTACTGTGAAGAGTGTGGCAATATTTTCGGAGGAGGACTACCGCGGTGCCCGCGCTGCCAGTCCCTCAGGCTGAGCCCCCTTGTCAGGGTTGATCTCTCATACGTACCTTCCTCAGAGCTTCTTCCGGGCTACGCCGAGGAGGCTGAGGCCAGGGGTTCTGCAGAGCACTACTTAAGTGAGCTAGAGCAACGCTAGGAAAGCGCGCCGCTCGCTCTGTCGAGAACTTCATGTACGTACGCTATGCAGTGGCTGGCTAGGTAGGGCCTTCTGCCTAAGCTCAGGGTCGAGTCGCACTCAGACCTCAATCTGGCCAGAAGCTCCCTGGGGAACCCTATGTGGTCGCCGAGGACAAACGCCAGGCGCAAACTACTCAGGCGGAGGTTCTCCAGGTTCTCGCCGTCCTCTGACAGCAGGTAAACGCGGAAATCCTCACTCCTCAAGGCTTGAACAACCTCGAGCGTTCCCTGCCTTCTCAATGCTGCACAGCCCTCTTCACCTCTAAGCGCGCGCAGGATAATAGCTGCCACATCCTTCTCCCCAGGTCTCCGCGTGAACCCGCACGAGGAACCAATGTAGAGCGCCGCAGGGGGGTTAGGTGGGCCGTGCAGTACAGCTACGAAGAGAGTGTCGCTGCGGGGCGGAGTCATATCCCAGAGTGCGCTGATGTAGGCTCGAGCGACAACGTCCATGCGCCCTCCCTGGGTGGCTAGCGTTTCCTCCGTAAACACCGGCGCAGTAACACCAGTGTTGGAGTGCAGGACGAACACTCTCTTGTAGGAGGACAGCATCCCAGGCTAAAAGAACTCGAAGCGCATTTTGACCTTTTTGCGCTCCTCCTCAGGCCTTATCTTTATTATGCCCCTGTGTATAGCGCACCTCAAGCACAAGTACTTCGTGACTGTGTACTGGGGGAGGATGGCCCCCTTGTCCCTCAGCTCCTTGGCCAGCTGCGGGTCCACAGGCGTAACGGGCTTCGTGATCTTCACAGCCTTAGACCGCGGGAGCAGAGCCCCGCACTCATCGCACTGGACAATATCCTCCTTGCCCTTACCTCCTTTGTGTCTCCCTCTGCTCTTCCTCTTCTTAGGCATTAGCCGCTCAGAAGGTGTGCCCAGCCTGGGTCTTATATATTCTGCGCGCGGAGCGCCTAGGCCTCTTCATGGCAGATTTCCACGAGAGGCTTTGATCGGGAGAGCACTCGCATTATACGTTAATGTACTTGGTTTGAAAAATAAGTTATTGGATTGCAGGCTCAGCGCCTCGCCTTGCTGCTCAGCCTCTGCTCCAGCTTCTCCACGACGCGCGCCAACACGGCTGCGCACCTGGCTCGCCTCGCGCGCGAGCACGGCGTGAGCGCCGTGTTCATCGGCTACCCCGCGGAAAATCTCGCATGCGCGCACCCCGCGAAAAGGCGGGGCAACCGGTGGCGCGCTAGCTCAGGGCAAATGAGACTACTCTGCAGCCTCCTTCCTTGAGCCTTTAGCTCTTTTCCTGACCAAGCTGAGAGCATCGTTGACCTTATGCTCGGGTACTTTAAGCACCTTGACGGCGATCTCGCGCACGAGCCAATCTGGGGGCGCAGCCTTCTCGGAGCCTAGTCTGAGGCACATGGCGTGCTTTAGGGCCTCTTTCTCGATACGGTTCCTCACCTCGCCCCTAGCGATGCTCTCGGCTAGCTTGTACGCTATGTAGAAGCGCTTGAAACCGAGGAAGTTGGGCGCATACTCCGGGAAGCTTTTCTCAAAGGCGAGCAGAACCTTAAGGAACTCGTCCTCGAGCATGAAGCCCAGAGCAACCGCCGTCATAGCCAACCTGAGGACGCGGAAAACCGTGTTCTCATCCACCTTCTCGAAAACTTCCTCGGCTGCCTTGCGAGGGTCTTCACCCCTCATCACCCTCTCTAGTACCGTGTTGGCTGCGTACTCAACCCCAAATAAGTCACGCACTTTCTCGAGCTCCTCGTCGAGACCCAACCCGTGCTTCCCCACGAGGAACACTGTGGCAAGCTCCTTGTCATAGATGTCGATCTTAGTCTTCCCCCTGATCGGCTCGATTTTTCCCGCCTCGTATGCTTCCCGCAGAAGCTCGACCAGCTCTCTTCTCGTGGACACTGATCCGTTAAGAATCTCTCCCCAGATGTTTACAGCAATCTCTACTCGCTCCTTGTGAAGGTCTGAGGCTGTGGGCATCCCGCAAGCCCCTTACGCATGCGGATACGACCTAGCGTATTTTCTCGACGATAATCCTCGTGGGAAGAGGCAGCTTGGAGGCTGCTCGCTCCAGAGCTTCCTTCGCAACTTCCACGTTTTTCTCATCCACGAATAGGATTATGACGGGCTGCCCCCTGCGCATTCTCGCAGCCCTGCCAATGGGCGTTCCGAAGGCTAATCTCATACCGTCCTGAAGCCTGTCCGCTCCCGCCATAGCCATCATCTTGTTCTCGCGGAGGATGTGGTGCGGGTAGACGGCTATCCTCATGAAGTAGTTCGAGTCGCCAAGCTTAGAGGAGAGGAACTTGTTCGCGTGCTGGCGAGCCGCCTCTAAGGCGTTAGCTCTTATCTGCCCAGGCTTCTCGACCACCAGCATGAGCCGTGTGTTGAAATCCCCTCTGGGGTTGCCTAAATCGAACTTGGGCACCAGCACAGGAGGGTTGCTCTTGATGTACTCAAGCCTCGTGTAAGGTGGGGTTCCGAAGTGCCTGTAGCACCTCCCTGGTCTCAGCGGCATCCGCTCTCACCACCGTAGCTAGAGAGCTATGTGCAGTGCCCCGAACTGTCTATAAAGGTTTCGCGCTTGCGCGCGGCTAGCGCTTTGCCTTGACATCTATGCTTTGAGGCACCCACCCTATCTCTCTGCCGCACACGGGGCACCTCCCGCCAAATCTGACGTAGATCTTGTACAGGTTGGGTATTTTCTCCCCCTTGTAGAAGACGTACTTGCACCTCGAACAAGTAACCGTGAACATGGTGAATCAGGTTAAGGCTGCCTCCTACATAAGTTCATCGTGCCCGCGAGGGCCGAGAAGCTACCCCCTTGGAGTGTTCCCTAGGCTCTTCCTCATTTTGATAAGCTTACCCTTGATCAGGATCCTCAGCGCGTCCACTTCATGGTCTTTCCCAAGCTCAACACCCTCAACTATCGGCAGGTCCCTCTCCTCCACTTCGACAACTTCAACCCGATCCCCCCACTGGAAAGCTTCGAGGGAGAAGGGGTGCGCACCTGTGCCTAGGTAGACTCTAAGCCGGTAGTACCTGCTGAGCCTCTCCAAGGAGTACGGAAGCTTCGAGGTGAGGAGAACCCCTCTGTAGACAACCTCGTCGCCGGCTAGTACCACAACACCGCTGCGAGATGCTCCTGGGTCTATGCCCACCTCTACAAGCTCGACCTTCCTCAGCCGCAGGGCCACGAACACTGGGACGAGAAACTCTGGATACTCGCTCTCCAGGATGTCGCAAGGGACTACGACCTCACCTTCTACCTCGCTGAAGCCGTAGGACACGCCCTTGAGCAGAAGAACTAGCATAGCAGTCCTGTCCCTGCACGGTTCTTCCGCCCTAACCCTGAGCATTCACTATAGCAGGACTCCCGCACCCCGGAAAAATCTAGCGCGTGCTTACGCACCCACCCTGATACCCCCGGATGAAATCCAGGGGTATCAGGTACACATGCTCCTCAAGAAGCTGGGGTGTCAGGATAGAAGCTCTGACGAAATCCTCCCCCCGACTTATCCTCACGAAACGCTCCACGCGCTTACTCAGCACGCTGTAGAATAAAGGTCTGCCCCTGCGCGTCTCCGTGGTCACTACAACCACTGAGGCTGAGAGCTTGGTAGCAATGAACTTGAGAGCAGATACTACGAGGAGAGCTGCTTGCGTTACAGACCTCTCTCTCATTCCACAGTACAGGGGTACGCACTCAGAGCCAAAGCCGTCGTAAACAATAATCTTCCAGTCCCGCTGCCCCTCACTCATGAATTCTAGCAGGAGGTCGACAGCTTCTCTGAAATTTAGCGCCTGAAAGAAGTCCACACCGCTGTCTGTGCGCCTGCACAACGCGTGCTTGCCAAGCCCGATGTAAGCTGCCTTACCCCTCTGAGCCTCCAGGCAGGCTAGTGCAAGGCTAGTCTTAAAGGACTGGGGAGGCCCGTACAGGGCTTTAAGACCCGGCCGCTTAATCAGCCCTAGAAAACCCCTCCAAGCGCCCAGCGCGTCGCTCCGCGCGTGCGACAAAGCCTCGCCGCCCCTCACCGCAGCAGTCTGACACCCCCGGAGCCCCGGTCGCAGGGCTACAACTCTACTTCAAGCTGTACATGAGTATCAGGAGGAGCGCGGAGATCACCACCGAGAGGAGGCCGATCGTGAGGATAGCGCCCATCTGTTGCCTCCTGTACCTGTACTTCGGAGCCTCGTAAATCATCAAGAGACCAGCTATGCCTATCGCGTACAGGAACGCCACCACCAGCATCTCGCTGACGGTCTGAGCTCCCGTGCCTGGGTAGTAGAAGTAGACACCAAGCGAGGGAGGGGGTCTCTCAACCAGGACGTAGACTATCCCCGCGCTCACGAGCACCGCGAAGGCTAGCAGCAGCAATGCCAGGGTCCTAGGCTCCAGCAACCGCTCAACGCGCATAGCCGGTGCCGCCCCCTCTCCGAGCATCGTTCCTAATTACCCTTTCGGCTCCAACGCGCGTGCTAGAGTGTGTGAAGCTGTGAGGCTAGCAGAGCGAGAATCGCCGTGAGCATGCCAGCTAGAGTTAGCTTCCGAGCCTTCTCGGCAGTCTCGACGCAGGGCTTCCAAACAACTATAGCGGCAGAGTACGCGAAAAGCAGGTCTGTCACTAGTATCAGGGCTGTGTAGACCGGTGTGAAGAGAGGAATAGCCGCTATGCTCAGCGCAATCGCGAGAGCTGTAAATATCGCTGCAACCACTGCGGAGCTCCTTTCACCGATCTCGCAGGGTAGTGTGCAGATCCCCGCCTTGATGTCACCTGGCAGGTCCCTTATGCCCTTGATAACCTCCCTGCTTATGTTTGCTGTCAGCGCTATCACAGCAAAGACTAGTGCTTTATCCGTGAGCACGAACATGCTCAGAGAGCCGTAGAGGAAAGCGCTTGCTGTCAGCAGCGAAACAACGATGTTGCCAAAGAAAGCCAGCCGCTTCACGTAGGCGTTGTACAGGAAGCCCAGTAAAAGGGCAAGGACTGCGAGCATGAGGGGGCCCGCGCCCAGGTAGGCGGATATGGCCAGCCCCACCGAACTGCAGAAAACCACGAGAAACCACGCCTGTCTCAGGCTAAGATCCCCTCTGACGAGCGGGCGATCGGGCCTGTTGAGCCTGTCCTCCTCGATATTCATAATGTCGTTGCCTGTGAAGAGCGCAGCCTCCAGCAGGAAGGCGGCCAGGCACGCCAGAAAAACCCTCAGAGGATCCGGGAATCCCACCGTCAGGGCACCTGCCAGCACAGCCACGCTTAGCATCACACCGTGCTCCACGCGGATCAGCTTGAGCACCGCGCCCAACCTCATCGAGTGTCTCCTTCTCCTACAAGAATATATTACTCGCGCCTCGCAGATGCGACCTAAAAGGCGACCGGCGGGCACGCTCTAGAAGGGCAACGAGTAACGTGCTGAGGAAGTGGCGGGCCCGCCGGGATTCGAACCCGGGACCTGCGGCTTAGGACTGCGGCGCCCTAAGGCGTGGCCGCCGCGCTTCCTGACTGCGCTACGGGCCCTCGGGAAAAGGGCCTTCTAGGGGCCAAATAAGCTTTTTCTCGTCTCGCACGCGCTAAACTACTCTTATCTCTATCCGCACGGTTGGGGGGACTCTTGTGCGCATGAGCAGCCTTGTTGCGCGCTCGTCGGCGTCCATGTCTATCAGCCTCTTGTGTATCCTTAACTCGAACCTGTCAAAGGTCTCGTAGCCCTGGCCTGACGGCGCCCTCCTGGTAACCACCTTCAAGCGCTCCACGGGGAGCGGTATGGGGCCCCGGATATTCACACCTGTACGGCGGGCTATCTCCTTGATCTCCTCACACACAGCGTTCAGGTCCTCGATCGAGGTGCTCGTCAGCTTGATCCTGATCTTGCCCGGCATGGCGAAAACCCCTCTGACGAGAAAAATGCAGTATTAAAACCTTCCTTTTTTCAGCTGTACTCCTAATAGCCCTCGGCTTTCTTGACGTCGATTACCACACCTGCGGCGATGGTCCTGCCAGAGTCCCTTATAGCGAACCTCCCGAGCTGCGGTATTTCGGAGAACTTCTCGACGACGACGGGCTTCCTCGGCTTGAACCTGACCACGGCTGAGTCGCCCTGCTTGATGTACTGCGGGTTCTCCTCCTGAACGCTGCCGGTTCTAGGGTCAAGCTTGTGTATAAGTTCTGCGAAGGTTACAGGAACGGTGGCCGTGTGTATGTGGAGCACCGGCGTGTACCCAGCCGCGATGGCTGTCGGGTGGTAGATCACGAAGATGCGGCCCACGAACTCCTCCGCAACCGTGGGTGGGTTGTCGGGGTGCCCAGCCACGTCTCCCCTCCTTATCTGGCTCTTCTCGACGCCCTTCACGTTGAAGCCGATGTTATCGCCGGGTATGGCCTCCTGGAGCGGTGTGTGGTGAGTCTCAATGGACTTTACCTCTCCGATCACCTTCGGCGGGTTGATGATCACCTTATCGCCGACTCTAAGCACTCCAGTCTCGACGCGCCCTACCGGAACCGTGCCAACGCCCTTGATGGAGTAGACGTCCTGTATGGGTATCCGCAGCGGCTTGTCAATGGGCCTTGGAGGCTCCTTGAAGTAGTCGAAAGCCTCGTAAAGGCAGGGGCCGTTGTACCAAGGCGTCTTGTCAGGGCTCCTCTTGCTGACGTTGACACCCTCCCAGGCGGAGGTCGGCACGAAGAGGATTTCCTCAGGCTTGTACCCGACTATTCTCAGGAGCCTGGATAGCTGCGTCTTTATCTCCTCGTACCTCTGCTGGCTGTAGTTCACAGTGTCCATCTTGTTCACAGCCACCAGGAGCTGGTCTATGCCCATCGTCTTAGCCAGGAACACGTGCTCCCTAGTCTGGCCAGCAGGGCTGATGCCTGCCTCAAACTCACCCTCCTTCGCTGACACGACGAGCAAGGCCACGTCGGCCTGGCTGGCACCTGTTATCATGTTCTTAACGAAGTCCCTGTGCCCGGGAGCATCGATCAGCGTGAAGAAGTACTTAGGAGTCTCGAACTTGTAGAACCCGAGGTCGATGGTAATACCCCTCTCACGCTCCTCCTTCAGCCTGTCCAGAACCCACGCGTACTTGAAGGTCTCTTTACCTATCTTCTTTGCCTCTTCCTCGTACTGCTGTATTAGCCTAGGGTCTACGGCGCCTATCTCGTAAAGGAGTCTGCCCATCAGTGTGCTCTTGCCGTGGTCTATGTGCCCTATCACCACCAGGTTTAGGTGCGGCTTCTTCTGGGACATGTCCTTCTCACTCCAGCCACGACTAGAGCCGTGCTGTTATAAATTTACTGCTACCCTAGCGCGAGAGGATCGGAGACGCTGCAAGTGGCGCCGGGGCCGGGACTTGAACCCGGGCGCCCTCTCGGGCAGCGGATTAGCAATCCGCCGCTCGTTAGGCGCGCACCGCGCAAATGTGTGGTGCGCACCTCTTAACCACGCTCGGCCACCCCGGCGCTGGGGAGTTCTTTGCGATCCTAGCCTTTTAAGTTTTCGCGGTTGAGCGCTCACTCTAGGGGGCTTATTACTGGGACTTTGCCGAACATCCCCAGCTGAATCTCGTCGCCCTCTTCGGCTGGAGCGAGGACCAGCCTGAGCCCTAGTGTTCTCCGCTTCATGGAATGTATTGCTTCGAGGTCTCGGAGCAGCCCCGTCAGAACCTTGAGCTCCACCTCATCGGGGATCACAACCATGTCGAGCCCGGCGACGCAGACGTGGGCGTAAGATAGCAGGTGGCTCAGCCTCAGGTGCCCCAGTGCTGCTAGCTCTTTCAGCCTGTTGTCCTCGGCGAGGGGGAGCATAACCTCGTTGAAGCCCACTGCCCTGAGCCTCTCAGCCAGCCCGGCTATGGTGTCGTTGAGCAGCTTTATTGCTGAGATAGTTCCAGGCGACGCGAAGACAGAGCCCGTCATGCCCTCAATGAGCTCTGCAACGCTCTCCTCCATCCAGGGCGACAGCGAGAGGTCTGCGCCGAGGAAGCCTGGCAGCGTCTTCAGGGATGCTTCCTCCAGTGTTTTCAGCGCTCTCCAGAGGTTCTCTAAGCGCCTAAGATTCTCCTTGAACATCCTCACGTACAGGAGGCTGAGCGTGACCCCCTCCTCACGCGTGACGGTGGCCGGGAAGTAGGGCGTTTGGAGCCTCTCGCCGAAGCTTACTGCGAAGCGCGTACCCAGGATGGGTGCAGCCTCCGAGATGGATCTCAGCAGAGCAGCTATCTCTTCGGCTCTCGCCGAGTTATACTCTAGCGAGGTGTAGAGCCTCTCGTAGCTCACCATCACATCCACGAGTTCACGAGGCTCCGGTGCTTCAGCCAAGGGTACAGCAACGTAGTCGAAGCCCGCGCTCGCGGCCATCACGCTTACGCTCTCAGCAACCCTCGGAAGCTCCTTCGGAGGGACAGGCTCCGTCACCACCCTCTTGCTCCTGATGCGAAGCCCTGTCTCCTGGGCGAAGGCTTTCAGGCTCTCCGCAAGCTCAGCCAAGCGGTCCTCAGCTCGAGGGTTGTTCGAGTTAACGTGAAGGGTTACCGCTCTGACCTCGAGACCCCTCTCTTCCAGGCTCACAGCGCACCCCCCTCCTTCAGGTAGTCCAACAGGGAGTCAACGTCCTTGAAGATCCTAGTTGTGTAGTACTCGAAGAAGGGACTGGCATTCTCGTGCGGGAATAATGCGTACACATTCTTGTTGTGCGTGTAGCCGTACTTCACCTCGCTGAGCACGCCAGGGGACAGAACCCTCACAGGGTAGAAGACCACGATCATGTCGCTCTGGTTTATCAGCTGGTAGTCCCTCGCTACTATCTGGTCACGAATGTCCTCCACCGCGGAGAGGAGGTCCTGCACACTCAGCCTAACTTCCACCCCGTCTTCCTGCAGCTCCACGTAGTCCTTGCCGGCCTCCTTAGCCCTCAGCGCGAGGTCTATGAGCATCGAGTCCTCTATCGAGATCGGGTCGAAAACCACTATGCCTGCGTCCTTGAGCCTCCTTTTAATCTCCTCCTTCTCTTCGAAGAAGCGCTCATCCCCTTTCACGTGGGTGATAGGGTAGCTCAGGTAGGCCTTCCTCAGGGGCCTCTTGCCCTCCTTTGAAGCCTTCTCCACATCAAAGAGTATCCTAGCGAGCATCGAGGGGTCTTCGCGGCGGGGGAAGATGTAGCATGGCTTTCTCTTGTAGTCGGCGAGCATTTTCGTTATGAAGAACTCCTCGTCGCGCCAAACCAAGATGTCCTTAATCGACAGCCTGCCCCTCCACGCCTTGCTAGCGCTCAGCCTAGCGTAGATGTTATGCGCGTTGTCAATTACGTTCACGTAGACATCTGGGTTTAGTCTATTCACATAGTAGAAGTTGAAGGCTTGCATCAGGTGCTTCTTCCACCTAAAGCACACATGAGTACTTATCGCCACGACCTCGTAGCTCGATCCCTCGATCTCCCTCAGGATATCCTCGAATGTGACCGCCCGGAGGTAGTCCAGGGCTAGCGGGTCCATGTCGAGAATCTTGCCCTCTGGGATTTGTACGCCTAGCTCCTCCGACTTCCTGTGCATTCGAGTTCCCACGTCGATCACGTGGAGCTGCGGGTTCAGCTTCTGTACCTCGTTAAGCAGGTCTAAGCGCCCACTCCCGCTGATCCCCGTGACGAACGTGATAAGCTCTACCATGGAAACGCCCAACCCTGCTCTATGAGATTCATAAAAAAGCCTTCTCTACATGCTGCGCTGCAGAAAACCTTTTCTGGAGCCTCGGTAGCATGCCTAAGGTATGTCGAAGAGCAGGACTAAGAGGGGAGGAGAGAAGGAGAGGAGACCCACCACACTGCCGGCAGCTGGGCTCCTCACGTTCTACGAAGAGGACATTGGGGGCATCAAGGTAAGACCTGAGATCGTCGTCTTAAGCGCCTTCCTTCTGTCACTCCTGGTGGTACTAGCGCACCTAGGGCTTTTCACACCGCGCTGAGCTCCCGCTCCTTCACTCCCTGCTGGATACCCTCTATTATGCTTTTGATGGCGGAATACACATCCCCGGCCTCCTCCGTAATCGTCCCCGTGACTATTATGTCCGCACCTGCCTTCGCTAGAGCTCTGGCTGTGGAGGGCTTGCGTATGCCGCCACCCACGATCACTGGGAGGGATACTGTTCTCTTCACGGCGCGAACCACGCTGGGCGGTACGGGCTTCCCTCCGGATCCCCCCTCCAAGTACACGAACTCAAAGCCCATATACTCCGCAGCCAGTGCGTAGGCTGCTGCAATCTCGGGCTTCGCGAAGGGGAGCGGGCGAGTGTAGCTAACTATGGACACCGCGCCGCCCCACCCGACGATTATGTACCCGAGCGAGATCGCCTCGAGACCATAGCGCTTGACTATGGGTGCTCCCTGCATCTGCGCTCCTGTGATGAAGTAGGGGTTTTGCGAGTTCAGAACGGATATGAACCAGACCGCATCGGCGTAGCGGCTCAGCGCGGTGGGAGACCCTGGGAAGAGGATAACAGGTATGGGCACGCGCTTCTTGACTGAGAGGACGATCTCATCCGTCATGCCCTCCGAGACTCCTATGCTGCCTCCAACCATGATCGCGGATGTGCCCGCCTGGTACGCCTTGCTCGCAACCTCAGCTGCCTCCTCCGGCCCGACTCTGTCAGGGTCGAGGAGCGTCATGTGAATCGTCTTCTTTTCCTGGATCTCCCTTAGGATGTACTCCTTAACTCTCCCCATCCTCTTCTCCGCCCTCATCGCCCTCCCCCAACGTGGCCTGGGACAGCCTGCCCTCCTCGTACTCGTCCAGGAACTTGCTGAAGTAGTCCACGGGCGAGAGGTAAGGGTTGTACTCGTAAACCCCCATTAGGTGACAGTTGGAACAGACAACCCTCACAACCTTCTCCTTCCCCTTAGAGATGGAGACCGAGACTGCCGTAGCACCGCACGAGGGGCACTCGAATATCGTGGGGAGCTTCCGCTTGGGAACTACACGTACACGCGCACGTTTCCGCCTCCTCCTCCCCATGACCTCTCGCTGAGGGCTGTAGCTCGCACCCCCTATATTTACACAGCGCGCCAGAGACGCGCCTGGTGAGCACTAGAGCACCTTAACCCTATGGATGAGCAGCAGCTTGTTCACAGCGCCCACCAGCAAGCCCTCGAGGTACAAGTCTGCTCCGCGCAGCTCGCTAGAAACATAGTCTGATATTTTTCCAATAACCTCGCTGCTCATCTCGCAGAGGTCGCCCTCCTCGATACTATACAACTCGCGCAGAACGCCTGGGCTATTCGAGAGGGCTTGAACGCTCGCTGTTCCATCGTCTACAAGCGCCAGGAGGTGGAAGAGAGGCTCTCCGCCAAGGCACTTGCTTCTCAGCTTCAGTGAGATCAGCGTGACTCTGACGGATATCGGTCCAGTAGCAGCGAGCAGAGGCTTCTCAGTATAGTGGAACTCGGGCATGCGCACCTGCTCCTCCAGGAGTTGAAACTGTAGAAACTGCGATGCAACTAAGCCTGTCTTCCCGCGCGTGACACCCCATAGCTCGACTGCCCTGCCAAGGAAACTTTTCACGCTGGGCAGGTAAGCGTCGGAGAACATGGCTAAGTCCAGCAGCTGCCAACCCTCGGTGAGTAGGAAGAGCCTACCACCAGGCTTCCCGAAGAGCAGATAGCCGGCGACCTGCCCCTTAACGACGAGGTCCTGCAGCGCGGTAGGGGGGCATTCGCCGGCGTGCTCCTTCAGCGCTTCCAGGAAGCAATCTCTCCCGCATTTCAAGACCCTAAGCCCTCTGAAGCGCTCCTCGGAGAAGTTGGACAGGACAAAGCTGCCCTCCGGCACCTCTGCATCTGGGGGCAGCACTAGGCAGACAGGATTGCATCTCCTGTCAACGCAAAAGAGGACAGTCCTCTCAGCCTCCCTGAAGACCTTCCTGACCTCCAGGACCTCTGTCCTCGCCTTAAATCGCGATAGCAGCTCGCTCAGAGAGTGTAGGCTAGGGGGTTCCCTGACCTCCAGCGACGAACCCCTCCCAAGAACGACCTCAAGCCTCCCCCGCCTCTGAGTCACAGAGACCTTCCTGAGCAGTACACGTGCCCCAATGCTCACGCCAGCCGCCGCCCTCGCGGCGTCATCCCATGCTACCGCTCGGATCGCGTCCTCGCCGTCTGTGAAAAGGAAGCGAAGGTAGGGTTTGCCCTCCTTTGTCAAGCCCAGGGAAGACCTCTCGATCACATAGCCCTCCAGATCAACACCCCGGAAGCCCGCTGCGACATCTCTGACTCTCAGAGTGGACAGCGAGCGGGGCATCTTCTCGCGGGGTACAGCCACACCCAGCTCCTTGGCGACTAGGAGCAACGCAGCATCCCTCCTGATTATGCCCCCGAACTCCCGCACCTTCTCCTCCACAAGCCTCTCCAGCTCCTGCCTAGTCATCCCAGGGTGCTTGCGCAGTATCTCCGAGACCAGCTCCTCGGAGTACCCTTCGTCCACGCGCGTCACCCGGTGCTGAAATCCAGCGATGTGAGAAGCATTTCGAAGAACTTTTCCCGAGACAGGCACAGCTCCTCCAGCGCCGCGCCCTCCTTCAGCGCTAAGTCCACTGCTAGCATGTGGTAGCACTTATCCTTCCTACCCCTGAGAACTACAGAGAAGAGAAAGTCCGGGCATGAGCAGTAAAGCCCTGGAATAACCACGTAGTAGCGCTTCCTATCCGCGCTCAGCACTGCATAAATGTAGGCACCCTCACCGCCCCTGCACTCTAAGCTGACTTTTTTAACCCTCCCAGCAGCCAGGACTTTCCTCGCTCGGAGGAGGTCGCTCATTACGAATCACTGGCAGACTAGGGAACCAGCCTGAACCTATCCCGCGGGAAGAGGACAGCCTCCCTTATATTGGGCAACCCCAGCAGCGTCATAAGCAGCCTGTCGAGACCCAGGCCAAAGCCGCCGTGAGGGGGCATCCCGTACTTGAAGGCCTCCAGGTAGAAGGAGAAGTCCTCCACGTTGAGACCCTTCTCCCTCATGTTACCCAGCAGCTCCGCGTAGCGGTGTTCCCTCTGCCCACCCGACGCGACCTCTATACCCCGTATGTCCAAGTCGAACGACTTGCTGAGGCCCCCCTCTGACTTCATTATGTAGAAAGGCTTCGCCTCCCACGGGTACTCAGTTATGAAGTACGCGTAGACACCCTGCCTCTCCATGTACTCTCCGAGGGCCTTCTCCGCCTGAGTATCGAGGTCATCGCCCATCCTCACGTTGAACCCCAACCCCCTGAGTATGTCCACTGCCTCGCGGTAAGTGTACCTGGGTATCTTCTCCACGGGAGGCAGTAGCTCGAAGCCCTGCTCCCTTAAAGTGCTGCCCAGCTCCTCGTTAATCCTCCTCGTGACGTACCTGATGTAGTCGTCTAGCACGTCCATCACATCCTCAGGCCCGTTGATGAAACCCATCTCTACATCTAGCCCCCAGCTCTCGTTCAAGTGCCTAACAGTGCTGAACTTCTCAGCTCTAAAGTAGGGAGTTATCTCGAAGACCCTGGGCACACCGCACATCAGCATCTGTTTGTAGAGCTGGGGGCTCTGCGAGAGGTAAGCCTTTCTCTCAAAGTACTCCACCACGAAGAGCGTCGCGCCCCCCTCGGCCCCTGCCCCGACGATCTTCGGAGTGTTGACCTCCAGGAAGCCTCTCGAGTAGAAGTACTCTCTGGTCAAGTTCATCAGCAGGCTCCGAGCGAGGAAGATTGCCCTGTACCTGGGTAGCCTCAGCGCCAGGTACCTGTAGTTTATGTATGCCTCAGGGTTAGCGGGGGTTTTTCCCGTTGGGTCTATGGGCAGCAAGTCCACAGGCTCTGCCAGCACCTGGAGCAACCGCGCATGCAGCTCCCTGCCTTTACGGCTTACAACGCGCTCAGGCTTCACCCCCCTGATTCTGACCGCGCTCCCTAGCTTAATGCTAGTAGCAGCCTTCCAGACCTCGTCCTGAACCTCATCCCTCTTTACAACAACTGTGACCGGTTTAAGGGATAAGTCGTCTATCACCTCGAGAAAGGCGATCCTGCCTACGACCCTGGCGTTGACAACCCACCCCTCAACGAGCTCTAAGTTTTCAGGCATCTTAGGCCTCAGGGAGCTCCGCGAGCATCGGCTTTTTAAACCTGCAGGGCTGCGCGTAGGAAAGCATTTTTATTTAGGAGGCAACTCCCTCCCCCGATCTCGCCATGGTGCGCCCCTCGCTCAGATCCAGGACTAAGAAGAGGAAGCTCGTGCGCACGCCGGGAGGGAGGCTGGTACTGCACATCATCGACAAGAAGCACGACGTGCCTAAATGCGCCATGTGCGGCAGGCCCCTGCACGGGTTCCCGCGGGTGACAGCTAGGGAGGAGCGCAGAGGACTTAAGCCTCCCACAAGGCCATACGGCGGCTATCTGTGCCACGAGTGCCTTAAGCAGGGGCTCAAACGCGCTGTGAGAAGCCTGGCGGGGCAGAGCTAATGCGATGTATAGTCGTCGCAGTCAGCGGTACTCCTGGGAGTGGGAAGACGACTTACGCCCAATTCATCGCTGAAAGGTACTCGCTCCGCTATGTTTCAAGTGGGGCACTCTTCCGGAGGCTTGCCGAGGAGAGAGGAGTGAGCTTCCTGGAGCTGCACAAGCTTGCCGAGCAGAGCGACGAGATCGACCTGGAGATAGACAGGAGGGCCCTTCAGGAGGCATCGAGGGGGTGCGTGGTCGTCGAGGGTCATCTCTCGGTATGGGTCCTGAGGGATGTTGCCCACGTCAAGATAATCTTCGATGCCCCGCTTGAGGAGCGCGCGAGACGTATAGCTGCCCGAGATGGTAAAAGCCTCGAGGAGGCTATTAGCGAGATACGTAGGAGGGAGGAGAGCAACAGAAGGCGAGCACTGAAGTACTACGGCTTCGATATACGAGACTACTCTGTTGCGGATCTCGTTATAAACACGGGGCTCCTCGGGGAGAGCGCTGTAAAGGAGGTCCTGGTGTGCTTCTTTGACAACTTCAAGCGTGCACACCCGGAGATCTTCTGCGGTGCTAAGTAGTGCACCCGCGCGGGGTGTTCCGCGCTCTTCTGCCCCCTCTGGTCCCCTCCCGCGCGGCTGGCGGCTCAGGGCCCTGTCCCGGCGCGAGCGCGCTGTGCGGCTAAGTGGGTGAGCGATCCTCCCTGAGCCGCCTAATAACGCTGGCTACGAGTATTGGAAACAGCACGGTTACATCCCCTGGAACGGTTACATGCCTTGCGCTCGGCTTGACCTTGCCCCAGCTTATCGCCTCCCTAGTTCTAGCCCCAGAGAGCGAGCCATCCCACTCGGGAGCAGACGTTATGGCGACCGCGTAGTCTAGCCCTCCCCTGAACTGTGCCCACCATATTACGTGGTGCTTGGAGATGCCCCCTCCCAGCATTAGCCCAGCGAGGCAGTCGGCCTCGTAGACTATGCTGGCCAGTCTCTCCATGTCCTCGACTACATCCAGGTAGATCTTTCTCCTGCTGCTGGACGCTCTCGCGCTCTCGTTGTACGTGAAGATGGCAGTGCCGAATGCCGAGTCGATAATGCCAGGTGCGAAGACCGGGGTGCCGCTCTCAGCGCAAGCCCTCAGTATAGAGTGCTTATCGGCGAGCCTCTTCCCGGCTTCCGCTGCTAGCTCGCTCGGAGACCAGGTCTCCTTCACCTGTACTAGCTCTTCCAGCAGCCCATGCGCGAACGACTCCACAAGAGGGCCGTAGCTCTCCGATGGCACCAGCACGTTACCAAGCCTGTGCACACCGACCTCGTGCAGCATGACATCATCCAGTTCGAAGTCGCCCACGTAGTACAGCCCTCCGAGGGACCTCGCAATATCGTGATCGAAGGTGCCACCCGTAGTAACTACAGCCTTCGCGTAGCCGCCTCTAACGATGTCCGCGAGCAGCCCTCTAAGCCCTGTCGCGACGATATTCGCCGGGAACGACAGCAGCAGCCAGCATTTGCTCCTCAAAGCCTCAAGCAGGATATCAGCAGCTCTGGAGAGGTATCTTACGGAGAACCCTCCAGCTTTCTCCAAGACGCTTAACGCCTCTCCAGCTTTCTCTACAACCTCGTCCAACGTCAGATCCTGCAGAGGAGTCTGCAGTAGCGCTTTGCGCAACCCCTCCCTCTCTGAGTGCACAGGTACGCACCCAGGCCCAGTATCATCTAGCCTTCAGGGCGTACATGCCCTTCTTCTGTATGCCGAGGATTCTCGCCGCCTCGCTCGAGGGGTTTAGCACAACGACCACCCCCTCCCAGTTGTCAGTGAACTCCCTGCTCCCGCAGTTCGGGCACACGTCAACATCCTCGTCTACCAGCAACTTGCACTTTACGCAGGCCTTGAAGGGAAGCTTTCTCCTACTCACTTTTCATCGCCTCCCTCTTCTCTATCTGCTCTCTAATGTAGTCTAGCTTGCCTAGATAGGCTTGCCTCATGGTGAGCCGCACCCTCAGCATGCCTTTAACCTCGTCGTAGCTCACGCCCACAACTCTAGCCCGGACGATGTCGCCCCTTCTAATCACGCGCTTACCGCTCTCAGCGATAACAATCCCCTGATCCCTGTCATAGATCACATCCCTTGTGGGAAAAATCTGAGACTTGTGAACAAAGCCGTCTATCACCCCCAGCCTGACGGTAATGCCGACATTCTCCACAAGGATGACTTCGCCCTCGACCACTTCCTGCGGTATAGCGTTGAAGACGAGAGCTGTGAACCTGCACTCATGGTAGGAGTTCGCATCACCATACGTAAGGTAACCCTCGGGTGACACCTCGACCCCCAGCACAGAGATTATTAAGCCCACTCCTTCGACCACGCGGCCCTCGTAAGTGTCGCGGAGCACCTCCAGGGCTGCCTCCTCCAGCGGTCTGTCAAAGAGCCTGGGCGGTATCCCCACAACATCCTCAAGCGTTACCAGCTTGTACACCGCCCACACCCCCTTACCAGCACACTGAGAGGCTCGTGTGTCAAATCTTTTTATAGGCTTCTGGCACATTAACAGGGGGTCCGGCGGGAGAAGCCTCGGGGGGCTAGCCCTCCCCTGTGACCGCAAACGGGCTATACGGCGGGAGGCGTTAACTCGCAGGGGCGTCCGAGGGCCCACCCCCTGCGGGGGTGACCCTGTGACGCCGGCTCCGCGGGACGCTCTGTCCCACCGGGTCTCCTGTAGGGGAGACCCAGGGGGGTACGGCCGAACCGGGTTAGGCCCGGGAGGGAGCGGCCCTAAGGCCGGCAGAGCGTGTTCGCGGTAAGCTGGGTTGAGGGCTACGCCCCCGTGAGGGGGTGGTTCCCCCTCGGGCCACCCTGCGAGGAAGCCGCCGGACCCCTTCCGCGACGTGCTGGTGTAATGCATTACTGCGTGCTCGCAGCGCACTACCTTTTCTGCAATTTTCCGTGCGTGCAGGTTTTAAGTGTGCTTACACGCTGTGGAGTCGTCCAAGGATTCACATACGTATCACAACCATAAGCTCAGTTGAATTGAAAGCTCAATGCCTCGCCTTGCTGCTTAACATGCGCTTGGATGTCTCCGCAATTCTCTCGGCCACCTCGCAGAGGAGTTTCAGCGGGTTCAGAGCATGGAGCTCCCCCAGAGGTCTTGCGGTCTCCTCGTAGGCCCTGAGGAGCGGATTGAGCATGTCCATCGGCGGCCTCTTGAGGTGCCCGCGCGCACTTCACTTCCCTGGGCGCAAAGCCTGAGGAACTCCTCGAAGATATGCGCGCCCGTGATAAGGTGAGGTAGCACGGTGGCGCGCTGCAACTACACCAGTCCGTGAAGCTGGTAGATGCGCTGTACACGCTTTTCACCGTCAATGGCATCTATAACCTCGGCGACGGGCTTTGGAACAAGCTCTCTCCAGGACTCATCACCCTTCGCCATCAGGCTTCTCACGTATGTTCCCGAAAGCCGCGATCTATCAATTAGGGGGACCTCCTCCGCCTCATAGCCATAATCCCTCATGAGCATTAGTGTCAGAGGGTCGTTGCTATACACCTTTGAGAACGGGGGGCTATACATTTCGACGTATGCCGGCCAGAGCGCGTGCACAGAGTCTGTGTCCGGTATTAGGGTCGTCATGACCCTATGAGCGAGGCCCTCGGCTTTAAGGCTCCTGTGTATCATCAGCAGTCTTTCGCCCGCCGTAAACGGGTTCTTAGGCATGTACGCGTACTGTGCTGAGCCTATGCCGATGACGAGCTCCTCTACCCGCTCCAGAATCCACTTCACAGCCCCCAGGTGCCCGAGGTGAAACGGCTGAAACCTCCCAATGAACAGCGCACGCAAGACCTCCTTCACCCCCTAGCGCGCTTTAAGCGAGCACACTGAGATAAGCTTTCCCATAAAGCCTAAGACCTGAGCACCTGCTGTATCTCGTTATAAAACTCGCTTAGCACCTCTTTGTAGTCAGCAAGCCCGTTCTCCACAGCGTCCATTCTCTCCAGCACCTCTGCTGTCTTCTTCTCCGAGACTAGGTCGCCGTAGTTGCTTGCTAGGAAGTTGTACACCTCCATTCCCAGCTTTGTAGGCACGAGCTTACCCCGCTTCACCGCAATCACGTAGTGCCTTTCAAGCAGCTTCTTCACAATCTCGGAGTACGTGGATGGTCTGCCTATGTTCTTCTCCTTCATCAGCTGGATGACGTCCGCCTGGGTGAAGAGGGGAACAGCTGCTGCCTTCTTGTAGCTGCAGCCCACAACCTTATAGACGCCTGGATCCAGCGCAGCCCATACATCCCTCAGCGGCTGAACCTTGAGGAAGCCCTCGTACACCACGCGCTTGACCCGGGTGACTTCCCTTCTGAAGTAAGGACCCCTCACCTCCAGGTGCTCTTCCTCTACTCTGGCCGGCTGCATCTGGCTGGCCATGAACCTCTTAAAGATCAGGCTGTAGAGAGCCAGATGATCCCTAGTGAGAGGGGTTGGGAGCTGGAGTACACCCTGCCTGATCATCCCCTGCAGTGTGTCCACGTCGAGAGGTCTCGTGGGCCTTATGCACTCGTGAGCCCCTCCCTCCCCCCACCTTCTGAGCTTTAAGTACTCCTCGCCGAACTTCTCAACGATGTACATCCTCGCTACAGCCAAGCCGGCATCGGAGACTCTAGTGCTGTCCGTCCTATGGTAGGTGATGAGGCCCAGCTCGAAGAGGTCTTGTGCGAGCCTCATCGTGTAGTCTGCGCTGAAGCCCAGCACTCTGTTGGCTTCGCGCAGCAGGGTATCCGTCGCGAAGGGTGGTGGTGGCTGGAGCTCTTTCTCACCGACTCCCAGAGAAGATACTGTGACTTCGGCGCCTTCAAGCTCCTTGCAGGCTTCCCGGGGTTTCTTACCGTTCAGCTCTAAATTCTCGACAGGTATCCGGTAGCCGTTGCTGAGCTCCAGGGTGAACACTGGGCGAATGCTCTTCACTGATTCCTCGTACCTTGAGATGATCCAGCCTAGCACGGGCGTCTGAACTCTGCCCGCTGAGAGCCACCTCATGTTCTTGAGCTTCCAGAGCTGAGAGCTCAGAGCGAAACCGATCCACCGGTCCTCAACCCTCCTCACGAGCTGCGCTCTGACGAAGTTGATGCTTATCTCGCGCGGGTTCCTCAGAGCCTCCTCGAAGGCCCTCCTCGTGACCTCGTGAAACTCTATTCTCCTAATAGAGTTCGCATAGGGCTTTAGTACCATCGCCACGTCCCAGGCTATCTTCTCTCCCTCGGTGTCGGGGTCCGTGGCTATGAGCACCTCATCCACCTCCTCCGCAAGCCTTCTTAGGAGCTCCACGATCTCGATCTTGTCGAAGACACGCGTACTCTGGCAGTAGGGGCACTGCTTCAGCAAGACTTTCTTTCCGTTCTTCTCGACGACAGGGTAGTCTGTGAACTGCCTACCGCAGTTGAGACACTTCTTTATCGTGGTGAACACAGGCAGGTAGACTTTCCTGTCGGGGTCCACCACTACTCCGTAAAGGTCCTCGAGGTGGTCGAAGCTGTACATTGACGTGGTCAGGTCGAAGACATGCCCCATAGTAGCGAGTATCTGGAGCTGGTACCCACCCGTGCTGACCTCGTAGACGACGTACCTGCCGAACCTCCTCTTGGAGGGCCTGCCGAAGAAGGATGCTATTGTCCTAGCCTTTGTGGGGCTCTCAACGATCACCAACGCCGTTTTAAGCAGCTCTTTGACCTCTCCCGGTTTAATCTCGCCCTTTATGATCCTTCGTATGAGCTCCCTCTCCTGGGATATCTCCTTGATGAGGGCATCCAGGTCTATCTCTGAGAGCTGACGCCAGCCATCTTCACCTACGTAGAACCTGGACGCCCTCTCAAGCTTTTGAACAAGGACGGGGTCGTCGGTGACGACCACAGAGAGACCCTTTGAAATTCCTCCTGCATAAAGCCTGGAGGATCTACCCGAGGCCTGCACGTACGTGAGAACATCCGGAAGCACTAGAGTCAGGCTGCCGTTCTCTTGCACCAGCTGAACCGCGGTCTCCCTGCTCAGGCGCTCCAGGTATTCCCTCGAGGAAAGGTACTTCCCAGTAAGCTCCTGAAGCCTCTTGACCAGCTTCACAACCCCGGCTAGCCTCGGTGGGGCCTCGCCCTGCTTCAAGGAGTTAAGAAGCTGCTGGTACTGCTGCGGCTCGAGAGTAGTTAAAACCCTCCTTATCGCAGCGATTAGCCTCTCGATCTCGGCTTTATCCTCCTTGGTTGCCACCTGCGCAACGTTGGAGGCCAGCTGGATAAGCCTAATCGGGGATAGAGACTCCACGTCCGTTCTGAACCTGAAGCAGGGAACCCCTGCGAAGAGCACGTACTTCACAACGTGCGGCATATCGAGCCCGCGCACCAGTAGCCCGTAGTAGCTGGCTACGCCTACGAGCACGTTTACCTTGCCACTCTCGAACTCTTCGAGCACGCTCCTCCTCAGCTTGCCTTTCACAAGCTCAGCTCTCAGCCCTCGCGCCTGGAGCTCGTCGACTAGCTTCAGCAGCTCGTCCTCATCAGTGCCTATGGGGGCGAAGATCAACCCCCCGGAGCCCAGGTGTACCGCCAGGTTCACTACCTCCTTGAAGACCTCCCCCCTGGGCACTATGGTATACGCGTCTACGACGTTGCGCAGGAGCTCGCTCCTACTACCCACCTCGAAGCCCAGGAGCTCCCTGAACAAGCGCACTCTCAAGCCTCTGGGCCTGCCCGTAGCCGTGGAGACTAGAAGGACCCCGTGCCTCCTAGCAGCAGCCTTCCTTACCTCCTCCTCCAGTTGCCCGACCTTGTCGAGGAGATCCTGGGGGTGCTGGCCCCGCCTGGCAGCTGCTGCAAGCCTGACCCTGGCGTACACGAGCTCCAGAGCCTTTGCGACATCCTCCTTTGAGAACCCAAGCAGCTGCAGCATCTTGTCGATGCTCCTGGAGGACTTTAGGACGGAGTCCACGTCGTCGACAAAGATCAGGTCAAAGGTGGTTCCTTGGAGTTTGTCGAAGTGCTTGTTGAGGAACTGGGGCGTTGAGATCAGGATGTTGTAGTCCCCTGAGAGCACTCTTTGGAGAGCCTGCTCCTTCTCGCCCTTAGGGAGGCCTGCGTAGTACGCCAATATCCTGGACTCCTCCATCCCAGCCCTGCGGGCCAGCTCGCCGAGCCGCTTGTACATGTGAACAAGTAGCGCGGAGTTCGGGAAGAGGAGATAGCACCTCTTACCTTGTGAAGCTAGGAAGAGGGATAGGACTAGCCCGAAGAGCGTCTTGCCCACGCCGGTTGGAGCCAGAATTGCGAAGCTAGTGCCCTTCAAAGCTCTGAGCGCCCATGTCCTCTGAGCAGACCACGGCCTGTTGCCAACAACCCTTTCGAAAAACCTGGAGAAATTCTCAACCATTTCCTGCGTCTCAACAATCTCTGCCACGCCCTTCGCCTTGCCTCTCTGGCGCAGCTTCTGCGCCACCATCTCTAGGCTAGCCTCCTCCTCGCCGGGGGGCTCCCTTAGGCAGCTGGCGCAGGGGTACTTCCTCGCTAGCCTGTAGTCTGTTATATCGCCGCCGCAGTTGAAGCACATCTCCTTGAAGATCGCGTGCGAGAGGGCGAGCTCCCGCTCTACCTGCTCCATGTCCTTCTACGCGCGATGCAGAAGCGAGTGAGAAAAAACTATCGTTGTCTCGAGAAGGTTCTCAGGACTGCTGCGCCAGCCTAAGCAGCCTGTTCCAGTTCTCCTCTACTTCCCGCTTGATCTCCTCGAGAAGCCACCTATTCTCCGGCTCCAGCAGGTGGCGGAAGCGCCCCTGGAGCTTGAAGTACTCCTCTATGGGCTTGGGCTCCTTAACAGGCACGGTGATCCTGTACTTGCCCTCCTCGTACTCGTAGAGCGGCCAAATCCTTGTCTGCACAGCCAGCCTGGCGACCTCGATGCTCCGCGAGGGGTCGAAGTACCAGCCAGTAGGGCATGGCGTGAAGTAGTGCAGCACCGTGGGTCCCTGAACGCTGGCTGCCTTAGCTATCTTGTTGTACATGTCCACGGGGTACGCGGGGTTCATCGTGGCTGCATACCTGATGCCGTGTGCCACAGCGATCTCGATCAGGTTCTTCTTCCTCTCGAGCTTGCCCGGGATCACCTTGCCTGCAGGGCTTGTGGTCGTGTGCGCCCCTTTCGGCGTGGCACCGGACCTCTGAATCCCCGTGTTCATGTAGGCCTCATTGTCGTAGCATATGTAGATCATGTCGTGGCCGCGCTCCAGAGCCCCGCTGAGAGCCTGGAAACCTATGTCGAAGGTGCCTCCGTCCCCCGCGAACACGATCACTTTGGGCCTCTTGTAGCCGTACTTCCTCTCCAGCACCTTGAACGCAGCCTCTATCCCGCTTGCTACAGCGGCAGCGTTCTCGAAGGCTATGTGCACCCACGGCACACCCCAGCTCGTGTACGGGAAGATCGTGGTAGCCACCTCGAGGCAACCGGTCGCGTTAACAACAACCTTGGGCCCAGGCACAGCCTTAAGAACCAGTCTCACCAGCTGCGGTATACCGCAGCCCGCGCACAGCCTGTGGCCGGGGGCGAAGAGCTCCTCCCTCGGGATCTCCTTCAGGGTTCTTATCTGCTTGACCTCTCCCATTCCCCTCACCCCTCGCGCAAACCTACCCAGATGCTTGTCGCAGGCGGCTCGCCCGTCCTCAGTATCTCCTCAGCTCTCTTGTACAGCTCGAACACGTGCTGCGGTGTAAAGTCCCTGCCACCCAGGCCGTATATTACGCTGAAGAGGAGGGGGCGCCTCTTTGCATAGTACATAGAGGTGGCTATGTCCATAAAGAGCTGGGGAGCTGGGCTTCCGAAGCTTATACTGCGGTCGAGGACGGCTACCACCGCTGCCTCACTGAGGATCTTTCTCAGCTCCTCGGCGGGGAAGGGCCTGTACTGCGTCAGGCTTACTACACCGAGCTTCTTGCCCTGCTCTGCCAGCTCTCTCGCCGCGTGCCTGAGCGTGCCGGCAGCTGTGCCAAGAGCCACAAACACGATATCTGCGCCATCAACATTGTACGTCTTGACCGGGGTGTACTTCCTCC